>Ga0209800_10000273_pt1 | contig 96497 bp, 77 predicted proteins | sample Higcelweek8metaG_FD_187174 | JGI IMG/M metagenome (GOLD analysis project Ga0209800, IMG submission 187174) | Freshwater pond sediment microbial communities from the University of Edinburgh, under environmental carbon perturbations - High... | ecosystem: Environmental > Aquatic > Freshwater >... | reverse complement strand
AACAGCGTTATTAGCAGCTTCTTTTGCTCTGATATGAGGCCTCCCGCGTAGTTTTTCATAGATTAGTGCCTAAAGTGGCGTATGCCCGTAAATACCATTGCCATGCCGTGCTTGTCCGCCGCGGCGATAACCTCTTCGTCCCTGACAGAACCGCCGGGCTGTATGGCGGCCGTTGCACCCGCAAGCGCTGCGGCTTCAAGACCGTCTGCAAAGGGGAAAAATGCGTCTGAGGCTATTACGCTCTTTTTGAGCGAAAGCCCCGCTTGTTCGGCCTTCCAAACGGCAATCTTAGAGCTGTCAACCCTGCTCATCTGGCCTGCACCCACGCCGAGCGTCCTCTCGCAACCTGCGTAAACAATGGCATTGCTCTTTACGTGCTTTACAACCTTCCAGCCAAAAAGCATCGCGCGCCATTCTTCGTCCGTCGGGACGCGTTTTGTGACAACCTTCATGTTTGCCTTGAGCTCTTCAACAATGTCCGCATCTTGAACCAAAATGCCGCCGAATACGCTTTTAACTTGGAGAGACGGGCTACGCGCGCCCTTGTCTATCATGATGCGCAGATTCTTTTTCTTTGAGAAAATTTCAAGCGCCTTTGCGGAAAACGAAGGGGCAATTATAACTTCGCAGAATATGTGCGAAATTTCATCGGCCAAATCTTCGCCGAGTTCTTTATTGACGACTATGATGCCGCCGAAGGGCGCTTGCGTGTCTGTCGCAAAGGCTTCTTTCCAAGCCGTCAAAAGCGTGTCTGCGCTTGAAACGCCGCACGGGTTTGTATGCTTTAAAATTGCGAGAGTCGGTTTTTCAAACTCTCTGATAAGCTCTGAAGCGGCACTGATGTCTATAATGTTGTTGTAAGAAAGCTCTTTACCCTGAAGCTGCGCAAAACGCTTGTCAAAGTCTCCGTAAAGGGCGGCCTTTTGATGGGGATTTTCTCCGTAACGCATTGTCTGTACGAGCGGCAAACCTATGTTGAGCGTTGCGGGCAAAGAGCCTTCGCCGTTAAACTTTGCGTTTAAATAAGTGGCGATTGCCGCGTCATAGGCGCTTGTGCGCTGATAAACTTTAAGAGCCAAAAATTTTCTGAATTCTTTAAGCTTTGCCTCGTCGTCTGCGGCCATGGCGTCAAGAAGCGCAACATAATCCGCACTGTCGCAAATCACCGATACGCTTGCGTGGTTTTTTGCCGCCGAACGCAGCATAGATGGACCGCCTATGTCAATATTTTCAATGGCGTCTTCAAGCGTGCACGAAGGCTTGGCCACGGTAGACTCAAAGGGATAAAGGTTTACGGCGACTATGTCTATCATACCTATGCCGTGGGCTTTGGCCTGATGCATGTGCTCTTCTTTTGAGCGCAGACAAAGAAGGCCGCCGTGTATCTTGGGATGCAAAGTTTTTACTCTGCCCTCCATCATTTCGGGGAAACCCGTGTAGTCGCTCACCTCGGTTACGGGAACGCCCTTCTCGGCGAGCAGCTTTGCGGTGCCCCCCGTTGAAAGTATAGTGTAGCCGTGTTTTTCAACCAAAGTTTTGGCGAAATCGACCACGCCGGTTTTGTCACTGACGGAAATTAAGGCTCTCTTTTCCATATTGAATGGAATCAAGAACATTTGTGTGTTTTACTCAAGAATATTCTTAAAAAAATGAGTATGAGCGGGTATTGCCTTTGGCATAAAACACCGATAGGGGCTTTCTTGCGGAATTTGCGGCGGATTGCGGAATTTTGTATTACATTTTTTCATTCTTCTCTTGATTTTTAAATGGTTTAATGGTATAACGCAACCGCACTTAAGATGTCGGATATTTTTCAAAATGATTTCACAAATTCATTTTCGGAGGATGCAGGACTGAAGGCTTTTATTACTAAGTCGGAAGTGTATTTTTTTAAATCACTTTATAAACAAGGGTTTCCACATTTAATATAATTTAAACATATAAAAAACGTGTTTGGGGGAATATTTTTATTGCAATGCTTTAATATTAACTCTTATGTAAATAACATAATTTTATAAATTAGTATCATTTTTTATCAGAAGTAAAATTTCTTGCCAAATCGAGTCGGATTTCGGTGTTAAGGCCACAAACCTTACGCCGGAATCCGGCTTTCCATTTTTTGGGGTGTTTTAAAATTCAAAAAACGCACTGCGCGCGCTTTGAAATTCTTTGATTGATTTTTTAATAAGAGGCGTTAAGCTTTGGAGTATAAGAAATTCGGAATTTACCCACCCCGCTTAGTATGACGCAGTTTAAAAAATATGCATCAGGTCTTATTTTTACGGCAGCGCTTTGCGCGCTTTATGCCGCCCCGCCCTCAGATAAGAGCTGGATGCTCGTATTTTCTGATGATTTTGACTATCCCGATGCAAATCTAGACGACGCATGGATTGCCCAAAACGGCACAAACAGCCATATCTTGTGTAGCCGTTGGCGAGAAAACGCCACGGTTGAAAACGGCATTTTAAAGCTAAACAATAAAAAAGAGACCCGCGCGGGGCAAAACTGGACGAGCGCCAGCATCTGGACAAAACGCAAATTCTTATACGGATATTATGAATGTCGTTACCGTTATGCCGCAGAAACTGGCGTCAACAACTCTTTCTGGCTTATAAGCACAGGCACGATACCCGCAGGGCAAGAGCGTTATGAGATAGACATTAACGAAGGCCATTATCCGAATGAGCTGAACATTACAAACCATTACTGGTCGCGACAAACCACAAACGCCGACGGTACAAAAACCCACCCTGCGGTATCTCACTCATATTGCATTGGTGAAAATCCAAACCCCGGCAATACGCATGAATTGGGCAACATTGTGCGCGCGCAAAAGTTGCGCTTTGAGTCAAAAAATATGTCTCACTTTCATTTGCGAGAACTCCGCGTGTTCGGCTATAACTCAACGGGCTACCCAAATCCCTATGATAACGCCTACGCGTCAAAATTCCCCACGCTCACAAACTATGCTGCGGGAGCTGCAATAACCGCGTTCAGCGGCTTATACTCTGATGAAGCCATACATGCCGTTGCAAACGCGCTTGACGACAACCTTAATACGAGCTGGGTTACGCAAATTGGCGGTGAAAAATTCTTGGAAATAGATTTGGGAGAACCGCGTGACATAGCCTGCATACAAGCTTTTACCGGCTGGAAAAGCGGCTCTGAGTGGGTATACTATATTGACGACTACCGCATACTTTATTGGTCTGACGCAAGCAATGCCTGGGTACCCATCCCCGAGCCTGCGCGCATACACGAGCTTTATAAGCCCGTAACTGCGCAAAAAATACGTTTAAGAAGCCCGCACCCGTCTCACTTTCATGTAAGAGAGTTTAAAATCTTCGGGACGAGCGATGTCGGTTACCCTTCTGTTTACCTCAATGATTTCTCTGCGGCGTATCCGGGGCTTACAAATTATGCTCTAAACGCGCAAACCTCCGTGAGCGGCTCATATAACGCTACAGACCTATACAAGCCCGCAAACGCCATTGACGGAAATGCAGGCACCAGTTGGTGCTCTCAACAGGGCACCTCTGAAAAGATTTTTGAAATCACCCTGCCGCAGGCAACTGAGATCGGCTGTATTGAGCTTGCCACGGGCTGGATGAATGCCGGCGTATGGAGTTATTATATATCCGACTATGTCTTAGAATATTTTAACGAAGACCTGCAAACTTGGAAGATCTTGGCGCGCCGCTCTTCTCAATACCCGCGCCCCGCTACCAACCTTTCGGAAAGCTTTCACACATACGGCTTTGAATGGACTGATACGGAACTGACATTTTACTTTGACGGCGAGGTCGTTGACAAACGCGCCAACGACATTTGCCAATCATCCGCACCCGTTTATTTAAGCGCTGCAATAGCGGAATTTGCGGGGGCCGTAACAGACGCCATAGACGGCACAAGCATGGATGTAGATTGGGTTAAAATTTACGAGATTGACGACGGCAGCGGCGTGCAGTCTTACGCGGCGTGGGCGCAAAGCGTAGGCCTTGCCGGCGCAGACGCCCTGCCTGCGGCCGTAACAGGCGGCGAAGAAAACAATTTGTCGCGCTACGTATTTAAGCTTGAAGCGGGGCAAAGTGCGGCGCAGGGCGGCGCATTCAGCATATCGAGAAGCGGCGGTGTTTTGACCTTAGGATACAGACTTGCAAAATATGCCGAGAATGTTGCGGTAAGCGTTGAATTAAGCACAGACCTAAAAACTTGGACCGCCTCAAGCGCAAGCGCACAAAAGATTTTGAGCGACGGCTATTATGATTATTACAAGGTTGAAACACCCGACACTTACGGCGCTTCAACCCCGATATTTGCGCGCATAAAACTTGCGGAGATTTTGCAATAAAACAAAAAGCGGGCTCATTTTAATATTGAGCCCGCTTTTAAAATTTTTATTCGGAGTTTTCCTTAATATATAAAAACCAACTGGAGTAGTAGTTTAATCCGTCCTGTTTGAGTATCGAACTATACATATTATAAGTGCTCCCATCGTAGTTCAAATAGTTGAAAGCTAAAACCGTATCGGTGAGACCTTGAGCCTTACCCCCAACAGTAAAACTGAGACTGAACACGGCGATATTTCCGCTTTTTATAGAATAGGAATATGTACCATTGTAATTTATATCTTTGTATTTTACGGTGCAGTTTTTTGAGTCTTTGGGAGTTACCTCATAAATACTAGCGTCTTCAAAAGAGTTTGTTGATTTATTGTAGTGAGGCGTTTTAAAGTCTAAAGTTTTGCCAACAATAGAAGCGGGCGCGGACAATAAAGTAGATGTTGACTGTGCATACCCTATGTAAAACTTTCCATCAGGAAACTCTCCCAATTCAAAATATGCCACCCTCATACCGTATTCATCGGGTAAAAACTGCAACAATATGTTAAAATTAATGGGATATTTATTACCGGAATAATAAATGGTATATTTAAGTATGAGGCTAGCATATTCTGGATTCAGCCGTTTGTAAGAATATGAGCCCGGAACAAGTGTAGCACCATTTAAATAAGAATTAAAATCGTTAATTTTACAGGATGTTGAAGATGTCGGCAAAAAATATATAGTATTCGTATAGGCATTATTGTCGTTCGGACTATCAACATAATAATCCAAAACCATACCATAACCAATGAGCGTCTGCGGTGCAAAACAGTCTATTATATTAAGTTTTACTGGCTTGGTTATAACCTCTGTCCCATTACTTTCTGAACCGTTGTAAATTCTGCAATAATAATATACGTCGGCATCTTTCCCGTAGACGAATTTCTTCGTTTTATAAATTGATGATGCGGCACCCTTGATAGGAGACCATGACAAAGCGTCAGAAGACTCATACCACTGATATTTAATACCGTAACCGCTAGCCACGACCTCAAGAATTACTTCATAAGAATCAAATACGCTGATTTCATCTGTCTCCTCAAGAATAAGCAGTAAATCCAATGGATTATAATCGGCCTGTTGCGCGGTATAAGAAGTCAAAATGGCTTTCTCATTCACGCTTAGGGCGGCGGAGGGCGTAGATTTATATACCGGATCAGCGCCTTCAATGTCGCTCCAAAATACGCATTGAACAAGCCATTTTGCGCCCTTGGGCGTTGCGTCTTCATCGAAATAATTCAGGGTTGCGGCCGTTGCGCCCTCAATAGATGCCCAAGTCTTACCGCCGTCCTTTGAAAGTTTCCACTGGTATTTTGTGTTGTAACCGTAGACTTCTGCTGTAAATTCGGCGATCTCTCCCTGATAGGTCGAAAACGCTTTGGGCGCAGTTTTAAGCAAAGCCTCGGCCTTTACATAAAGGGTGGTAGTTGTGCTTTCGGCGGGATTTTTTACATTGCCCGCATTTGAAACAAGACACTTATAAAGATTGCCGTTTTGCTTTATGGTCGGCTTTTTAATTTCAAGCGTGTTTTTGCTTGAACCTGCGGCCGCCCATGTTTTGCCGCCGTCGGCAGACACCATCCATTTATAGGTGACCTTTGAACCGCTTTCCGGCGTTGCCGTAACGCTTATGGTCTTGGTTTCGGAAGACGTACAGGTAATTTCAGACTCCGGCTGCGTAAGTATGGCGGCATTTTCAAGTTTAATGACGCTTGCGGATGCGCTCTCTACGCTGCCCGCGGCATTTGCCACAACGCATCTGTAAATCTTTGCAAAGTCGCTGCCGTAAAGAGCGGGCGTCGTGTATGAAGAACCCGTGGCCTTTGCTATGTCAGACCATGTTGCGCCGCTATCGGCAGATTCTTGCCATTGATATTTGAGAGTGCCGTAACCCTTTGCCGCAACCTTAAAGCTTACTTTGCCGCCTGCATAAGCCTCAGGCGCGGCCGAAGAAACTGCGGCTGAGGTAATGTCCGCAACCGTAAGCGTCATCTCTTTTGAAATTACGGGAACTGCCTTTAAGCCCCTGTCAGACCATACATAACAACGGTATTTTACGCCGCTATTTTCTTTAAGGACGTTTTTGACTTCGATGGTTGACGCGTCAGAATCTGCAATGTCCGTCCAGCCGCCTCTGGGCGTTTTGGACTGCCAAAGGTAATGTATTGAGGGTTCTGCGCTTGCAGTAACCCCGAAAGTGGCTGATGCCCCTGCAAACGCCACAGCGTTGCCCGTTATCGCGCTTATTACGGTGTTTGCGTTTACATAAAGAATCAAGACCGCAGATTCAAGCGTAGCGCCGCCGTTTGAAACAACACAACGGAAATAACGCAAGTCATCCGCCTTTGAAACCTTGGCGATCGTGTAGGTTGAGCCAGTGGCCTTGGATATGGCAGTCCAAACATTGTTAATGCGTTCCTGCCATTGATATTTAATGGGACCCGTACCCGCAGTCTTAATCGAAAATACGGCCTTTTGGCCTATTTCCGCCACCGTGTCAGAAGGTTCTTGCACTATACGGACAGTCTCATAAACGGACAACGCAACTGCAGAAGAATAAACCGCATTAAGCCTTTGAGACGTGTTTGAAACTTCGCACCTGTATTTTTCGCCGTTTTGAGAATATTCAAGAGCATTCAAAGAATATGTCGAAGAGTTTGCGCCCTCAATATCTACCCATATCCACTTTTTGTCGACAAGGGTATATTTTTGCCATTGGCAGTTAAGCGCATATCCCGTGGCGGCAACGCTCAGCGTCACGCCGTTACCGTCGTAAACAGCCGTAACCTTGGGCTGGGTACCTATCTTAGGTTTTGTCAAAACCTGTAAATATACAATGTCGGAAGTTTCGATATCGTTTGCGGCGGCGCTTGTAAGATCGCACTTATACGCATAACCGTTTTGCTCGGCCTTTACGGCTGCAAGTTTTAAAGTAGGACTGTTTGAGCCTATTTTTAACCAGTTTGCGGATTCACTCGTTCGATAATACCATTGGTATTTAATTGGCGCAATATTTTCAGCAACAATGTTAAAAGTTGGAGCAACACCTTCATAAACTTGGACATTTTTTGGCTGCTCAGTTATAGTTATACCCGCCGACACAAATGAAGTGATAAAGCCTTCTTCAAGATAAACGCCGCCATCGTTTTGAAAGTCAAACACATAGGGGGATGTATGATTGTAGCCATCCGCGTCTTCAGACGTTGGGTCATCCTGAGAAATAAGTAAAAGCGACCCATTTTCAATATCAACATTACCGCGAATTGCATTATCCGCCATAAGCGACGGCGCAAGTACCGCAAAAAGTGTAAGTGTCGTAAAAAGTTTTTTGAGAATTTTCATGTAAATTATGTTTTGTATGCCCGCACCCCCATCCCTTGCCAAAAAGAAAGTGCGCGCAAAATATGATTCTTGTATTTAAATTTATTTTAATATAAAAGTTCCGGCATTCGGTTTACAAGGTTTTTTTATCGTAATATATAATTTTTAACAGAGCGTATCATGAAAAATATTTTAAAAATTTTATTGTATACAGTCGCATTTGCGCTTGTAACGGCAACAGGCGGCGCGCAATCAAAAACTTCGCCGAAGCGCATGGGCAACCAAATCCCCGTAACTTTTGACACGCCGCCTTCGGTCGCGCTTAAAGAGGCCGTGCGCTATTACCCAGCCTGCCCAGATACCGATGTCAAACTGGATGTTTATTACCCCAAAGCGGCCGCCAAAGACGGTAAAAAATACCCCTGCATACTGGTAATACACGGGGGCGGCTGGCGCATGGGCAACGAAAAGAAGTTTGCAATGTTTTCGGCATTTGTGGCCTCAAACGGATATGTTGTTGCCTGCATTTCTTACAGGCTTTTGCCGGAATACCAAATGGAAGACTGCGTAGAAGACTGCAAGCGCGCCCTTTTTTGGCTTAAGAAAAACGCAGCGGAATTCGGCGGAGACCCTCAAAAAATCGGCGTGACGGGCGGTTCGGCGGGCGGCCAATTAAGCGCGCTTTTGGCTACCAGCGGAGATTCAGACCTGTTTAAAAACGTTTTTGAAGACGGCATAGACTCGCAAGTGCAAGCGTGCGTTGCAATGGCGCCCGTGACAGACTTTAACGCAAATGAAATGCAGCCCCGCCTTAAGTCTCACGGGGAAAACTACACGCCTGAGCTTGCCGCGCGCCTCGCAAAAATTTCGCCCATTAATTACGTGGATAAAAAGAGCCCGCCAATGTTGCTTTTGCATTCAAAGGGCGATAAAACCGTGCCCGTAAGCCAGTCTGAAGACATGAAGGCCGCCTACGACAAGCTCGGTCTTAAGTGCGAAACCGTTTACTTTGACTCTTCCGACCATGCTTTTTGGAACACAAAGCCGCAAGACCCGACCAGGCTTCAGTCTTGGAATCTGGCTTTGGAGTTTTTCAATAAGACGCTCAAATAAAGTGCCGAATATTATTGCGGGCGCGCGGTATCAAATGTGTTAATTTATTTGTTTTTCAAAAGAAACAATCCGTCCATAGCGCCCACTTTTACTGCGGAGGGGTCTTTGATTTCAGAACCGTCGCGTCCTTCGACCATTTTAGAAACTATAGAAAGTTCTTCCGCGTAACGCTCTTTGTCGCGGAGCTCTATATTTGGCAAGGCCGCCGCCTTAATCATGCGATACGCCCCTTTGTAATCGGGGAATATCTTGCGCAGGTCAAAAGTTTTTTCTTCAAAAGACGGGTTGCCGAGCACTGCGCCGTTTTGAAATTCGCGGGCAAAAAGAGGCGCACACTTTTTTAACTGCAAATTGCGTATTTCAAATTCGCCGTCGCCCTCGGCTTTTATAATAAATTTAATGGTTTTGTTTTTTGAATCTTGAAGATTTCTGAAATAAAAAGATACACGGGCATAGCCCTTGTCTCCGAAATAGGCGCGCAGATTATTATACATATCTTGCGCCGAGCGCGATTTGTCGGGATATTTTGGCAAAGAATCGCAAGAAACTTCAAGATAGCGCGGGAAAGGTGCGCTTGCACCTTCAATGGGCTTAGAAGATTTTATTTCAAACGACAATACCGCATCGCCCATAGGGTTTAAAATGTCGGGCAGTTCTATTTCCTGAAAAATGTCTCCGCCTTTTTTTTGAGACCTTACAAACGCCGCATTAGAAGAAAATTTTATGACTGAAGTCTTTGATGTCAGTTTTTTAAACGCACCGCCCAAAATGTCGGGAGCGGAATAATCCGCGAAGATTGCCGCGCCAAGGGGCTTGCCCAACCACATAGATTTGTTTTCTGCACCGCAGAAAAGCTCGGGCATATCGTAAGAAAAGTTTTTTATGCGCAATGAATAACGCGTATTGCCCGCACCAAGCGCGCAAGCCGATGCGAGCGCCAGACGCGCATAGCGGTAAGACTCCGCCTTGTCGGGCTCAGCCTTGTTTTCAAACTTGAGAACAATGTAACTGAATGCGTTCTTTTTAACTCCGTAATCCCGCCAATAAGAAAGCATATTCATGGGGTTTGAAAATCCCCTGAAAGCATCGTTGGGGCGGCAGAACCCCTCGTTTTCCATACCATTATAAAGCCCGACGCCGCGCTGCATTTTAGAACTCCAAGAATCGCCCGTTATTATGAAATTTTCACCTAGGGCAAGGCGCATTTTTTTGTCTGATTCAATAACGTTGTCGCGCCAAGTGTCGTTGCCGCCCACAATACCCGCATCGGCTGCGAGATCGTTATTTACATCGGCCTGCGCAAAGTGGCACCCCCAATAGTGAACATCCCACGCCACACCCGATATGTGCGAAAATTTGCCGCCTTCGCCGAACATTGAAATTATCTGCGTCAAAAATACGTCGGAAGCGTTTTTGCCGTTTTTATCGCGGGGGCATAAGCTTGACAGATTGTAGTGCCACTGTATGTCGCCGCCCCAAAGCGCGCCGACTAACGGAGCAATGTAGTCACCCTGTTTAAAGGCGCGCGCACTTGTGCCGTACATACCCCTTGCGAGCGTAAGCACCCCGCCCTCATTAGCTTTAAGCAAGACAAACTCGGCATTATACCAGTCTAAGCGGCCGTTTTTTAAGCGCGGCACAATGACAATGTCATGCGGCAAAAATTCAGGCGTTTCTTTTACGCCGCTAAGGCGATTGCCGCGGGTTGGATATGCTTTTATTTTAAACGGCGACGCATCGGCAACCTTTACGGTTTCTGAATCGGCCGATAGGTCTTCAGACAACTTTGAACCAGCCTCATAAAGCCAATGTCCCGGGAAATAAAGCTCTCTTACGGCGGCATTGCGGCGCGCCTGATTTGCTTCGCCGTTAAAATGCATCAAAAATAAAAAATCCGGATGCGCCGCTTTGTAGGCTCTTATTGCTTCATATTGCGCGGGGTCTATGAATACTTCTTCATCGGTCATTTTGCGCAAGTCGGCGGCGCAATTTTTCTCATAAGCAGCCAAATCATCAAGACCCGAATTGTCGCCCCTAAAGCGCACAACCTTGGGATATTCATCCTTAAAAAGCGGCGCATCATCGAGCGCGGGACGCCCGAAAGCGCATAAAAAAACGCAAAGAAACGCCGAAAATAAAAGGATTAAACGTGACATATTCGGATTAACGCCCATACGCTGCGCAACGTTTCAAAAAATATATTGCGCGCCTAAATGTCTTTTTTGAGCGCCGCGTGAGAATCAAGCTCAAGCAGAAACTCTTCGAGAAACATAAACAAGTCAAGAGTGGCGGCAGATTTTAAAATGTCGTTATTATATTTTGCGTAATGCCTGAAAAGCTCCTTTAAGCCCAAACCCTTTTTTACCGCTTGCGCAAAGGCTTCGTCATCAGAAAAACGCCAGTCGGCCGCCGCAAGCATCTTTACGTCTTCGGCAGATATAAAGCCGCTTTTGACGCCCGCCCTGAGTGCGGGGTCTATTTTTTTTGCAAAAACGCCGTCTTTCATATCTTCGCCTTTTTGTTTGTTGAAAGGTTTAAGACCTCATTTAAAAATCTTTACGCGTTCATCAAGGGGCGCAAACTCTTTGACGGGCGGTTCATTTACAGGCAGACCGAAAGGCATTTGTGCCGTCAAGTGCCAAGATTCGGGCAAGACAAAAGCCGCGCGCACTTCGGCATCTGCAAAAGTTATGTAATGCTGCAGCGACGCCCCTAAACCTGCGTCTTCAAGCAGCGTCCAAAGCGCATATTGGTGCATTGCCGAGCTGTGCTGAGACCATGTCGGGAAAGCCGCCGCGTATGTAGGGTAAGCCTCCTGCAATTTTTTTACGACGCTTGCGTCTTCAAAAAACAGCACCGTGCCGTAGCCGCTTGCAAAAGCCCCGTCAATATTCGCTTCTGCCGCCGCATAAGACTTGGGAGAAGTTATTTTTTTAAGCCCCGCCTTTATGATTTCCCAAAAACTTTTATGGCTTTTGCCGAGCAACAATACCAAGCGCGACGACTGCGAATTGAAAGCCGACGGCGTATGCAATACCGCAAATTTTACAAGCTCTTCAAGCTGCGCGTCGGAAATAGGAGATTTTGGCGCAATCGAATAATACGTCCTTCTATTCTTTAATGCGTCTTTTAAATCTCTTTTCATATTTTTTTTATATTAAGCTAAGGTCTTATAGTCAATACCTTTAATATTATTAATTATCGACAAAATAGTCCGTCATTATAAGCCGCAAGCGCCGACCATGCGCTTGACTTTAAGAAGCGGCATCCTTAAAAATCCCGTCATGAAACATTTTATGGGCTTCTTGACGGCACTTGTCTTATGCGCGCAAGCCGCGGCTGCGCAAAAAATGCTCGTAGTTGCGCATAGGGGAGAGCCGAAGCTTGCGCCCGAAAATTCGGCAGCGTCAATAAAAATGGCTTACGACCTCGGCGCAAAATGGGTTGAGACCGATTTTCATGCGACCAAATACGGAACAATAATCTGCATACATTGCGAAAACTCTTTGCGCAACCTCACGGGCTTAGATCGCATTATTACTGAAATTAGTCCCGATGATTTGTCTATAATAGACTTGGCCTCAGGCAAGTGGAAGGGCAAATATGATTTTACGCCCATACCCACCCTGACCGAAATTTTGGCGATTGTCCCCAAGGACCGCGGCTTGCAGACCGAAATCAAAGGCTACGCCCCCTACTATCCCGAAGCCTTTGACAAAGCCGTTAAAGACGCCGGCCTTAAAGAATCGCAAATTTTGGTTTCATCTTTCAGCGCAAAGGCTCTTAAAGATTTTAAGGCGCAAAAACCCCTCTATGAAACAATGCTTCTTTGCAAAGCAAATGGAGAACCCGCCGCAAAAATCATTCTCACAGCCAAAGACTGCGGCGTAAAATATGTGGCGCTCGGCGACTATATGAAAATATCGCGCGCTTATGCCGACGATATACGCGCTGCGGGTTTTGAATTCAGAGTATACGGCGTTAATACCCTTGAGCAGCTCAAAAAAGCCGCCGAACTGGGCGCAACCGGCTTTACCTGCGACGGCGCCGACAAAATGAAAAAAGACGCCTCTGCCCTTAACGGCTTAGTGCTTGAATAGCTTGCCAAGCATTTTCTAACTATATTTTGCAAACCTTAAGCCGAGTGTTTTAAAAAGAAAAAAAAGCGCCTTCGGGGGTGCGAAGGCGCTTCGTTCGTTTCATATATTTCACTTATTTTGCCTGAGCAAAAAATGAGACTGTCAACAAATGTATGCGCTCTTGAACGCATTATTTGCGCTTAAATTTCTGCTTTTCATATCGGCATTAATAAGCTTACTTAAATATGATTATCATTTTTATTTTAAAATGAAAATTTCATGCGTTTCGATACGCAAAAGCGCCAGATGGATTACGAACGCATTTGCAAAACGAAGGCTGATTTGTAAATGTTATGCACAACAAATTTGTTATCTGTGCAAATAAGCACCAAAAACTATTAACAAAAATGTTGCAATTAAAACTGCGCCCCGCGCCGCGCAGAATTTTTACACCTTTTTATTACCCATGCATCATATATTTCGATTATGATTTAAGGGCATACAAACGCCGCTGGCATAAGAACTGCTTGATATTTTAATAAACATCCCCCAAACAGCCCCGCACCAAGCTTTAAAACGCAAATGAACCGAAAGGACAAGGCGCGCACTGCGGCGGTTCAATATGCGCGAAATTTTCATAGATGATAAACTCTTCATGCAAATCGACAATGTGCGAAACCAAGGAGGACTTGCATCTGCTCGTGGCAATCAGTAACGAGCTTTGCAAAAGCGAGACTGACTTGGACTACATATTGAGACTCCTCAAAGACAGACTTGAGGCCGACTGTACCATGCTCGCCGTGCTCGACCGCAAAAAGGGAGAGATTTTTATTGAAGCTTCCTCGACGGCCTCGGCTACCAGAGACTCGCAAAAAATCTCATACAAGCCCGGCGAAGGCATCATAGGCAAAGTCGTCGAAAGCGGAGATATGATTTTTATAGCCCATACCGCCGGCTGCAAAGACTTTTTAAACAAGCTTGGCATCCCCGAGAAAATCGACGGGCAGGACGTGTCTTTCTTATGCATTCCGCTTAAAGAGCATAAAGAAGTCATAGGCGCGCTTTGCGTGCATAAGCGCTACTTAAACCAAAGCAACATACGCGAAAACATACAGCTGCTTTCAATAGTGGGGTCAATGTTCGCGCACCTTGCGCGCTTCAGGCAGAAGAACCGCGAAGAAATAGACAGGCTGCAAAAAGAAAACGACCAATTGCGCCTGGCCATTGTAGAACGCCCCTTTGTGAGCAACATACAGGGCAACTCCGGCAAGCTGCATGAAGTGTTTCAGCTTGTATCAAGCATAGCCCCCACCGACACCACAGTGCTTATACGCGGCGAAAGCGGCGTGGGGAAAGAGCTTGTGGCCGACGCCATCCATTACAACAGCCTGCGCAAAGAAAAACCCTTCATAAAGGTGAACTGCGCCGCCCTTCCCGAAAGCCTTATAGAAAGCGAACTCTTCGGCCATGAAAAGGGCGCTTTTACGGGCGCAAGCGCCCTGCGCATAGGCCGTTTTGAAGCGGCCGACGGCGGCACAATATTCTTGGATGAATTCGGCGACGTGCCGCCCTCGATACAGGTTAAACTTTTAAGAGTGCTGCAGCAAAAGCAGATTGAGAGGCTGGGCAGCACAAAGTCTATATCCGTAAACGTGCGCATAATTTGCGCAACAAACAAGAATCTTGAAAAAATGATAGAGGACGGCTCTTTCAGGGAAGACCTCTATTATCGCATAAACGTATTCCCTATTTACATACCGTCGCTGCGCGAAAGACTGCACGACATCCCCACTCTTGCAGACTATTTTATAACCCGCTTCAACGCCAAGACCGGGCGCGACATCAAGCGCATAACGTCTTCTGCGATAGACACGCTCATGGCATATCACTGGCCGGGCAATATAAGGGAGCTTGAAAACTGCATAGAGCGCGCCTGCATACTCTCTACCGACGGCGTCATACACACGCATAAGCTGCCCCCCACCATACAGACGGCCGCCGCAACCGAGACCGAAAGCGAAGGCACGCTTGAGATAATCTTGGAAAAGACAGAAAAGCAGATTATCCACGATACGCTCATAAGCACCAAGGGCAACTTGTTGCAGGCCGCAAAACGCCTCGGCATTACCGAGCGCATGATGGGTTTGCGCGTGCGCAAATACAATATGGATCCGCGCCGCTACAAGCCCGGCAAGAGCAAGCATCTTGAAGATGACGAGCGCGCGTCGGCGGGTTGAAAGACTGCAAATTATGATAATAGACAATGTAGATTTTGAACCTTGCGACTTTACCGACGCCGACCACTGCGCCGCTTTTTGCGAGCTTGTAAACACCTATATCAAAGACCCTATGGGCGGCGGCAAACCCCTTACGGACAGGCAAAAACTGCACCTGCTTGACGGTATAGAGTCTCACCCGCGCGCAATCGCGATGTTCGTAACCGATGAAACCCACATAGCGGGGCTTGCCATAGCTTTCATAAACTTTTCAACCTTTTACGCAAAACCCATGATGAACATACACGACATCATCATACACCCCGATTACAGGGGCAAGGGGCTAGGCAAAAGACTGATGAAGAAAATGGAGCTGATAGCCAAAGAAAAGGGTTGCGCAAAAATCACGCTTGAAGTGCGCGCAGATAACGCTGTGGCGCAAAACCTCTATGAGGCCGAAGGCTACATAGACACAAACCCGCCCATGCTTTTTAAAACAAAGCTTCTCATATAAAAAATGGAAAAATCTCTGCAAGAATTGGAAGGCGAATTTTCAACCGAAGCGCAAGCAAAGTCGCTTTTGAAAGACGCCCAAGGCTACATGAAAGTTATTGAGGGGCATCTGCAAACCCCAAGCCGTTTTGACGTGCCGCTGTTGCATAACATAGCCAACATAAGCTTTGAAAAGCTGCTTGTTGCGCTGCTTGCGTACTACGGTATAGAGGCGCTTAACCACACGCCAATGGCGCTTTTTATAGAGGCTTCAAAAACCGACACGGGCCTTACCGAAAGCATGCGCCAAACCGCAAAATATCTGCAGCGGCACGAGTCTATATGCTCTCTGGACGGCACCGGTTACAGCGTGCCGACAGAAGACGAGCTGCACGTAATCATAATAGGCCTCATAGAAATCCGCGCCTTTGTCGAAGGGCGTCTTGCGGAGCTTTAAGAGCCGTTTGATTTTTATAATAACATTCGGTGCGCGCTTTAAAAGTGCGCATTTTTTATACCGACGCAAAACTCTAAAAGCATTACTAAAATGTAATGCGCGCATACATAGTTGTCGCAGCATCGGGGGCGCATAGCCCGAATTTGCCTTTAATTGTGAGCAAATACCGACAAGAAGGTCTTAAATCGCGCAGCAAGACACGCATTTTGCCCCATTAAGGCTCATACAGCGCTTTGGCATGAAATTTGCTTATAAAAAGTGATTTTTACTCCGCACTATTTATGTCAAACTCAACCGCCAGCGACAGGTCTTTTACAACCACGCGCAATGCCTGCAAGCTTTGCTCGCCCCTCGGCGCCTGTGCGGTATTCAAAGGCATAGAAGGCTCTACGCCCATAATACACGGCTCTCAAGGCTGCGCAACCTACATACGCCGCTACATGATAAGCCACTATAAAGAGCCGCTTGACATAGCCTCTTCAAACTTCAGCGAGGCAAGCACAATATACGGCGGCAACAAAAACTTTGTGGACGGCATAGACAATATACGCAGGCAATACTCTCCAAAAGTAATAGGAATAGCATCTACCTGCCTTGCCGAAACCATAGGCGAAGACATCCCGGGGCTCATCGCCGAATACAAGCTTAAACATGAGGGAGAGCCAAACTTGCCCATTTTCATACATGCGTCCACCCCGAGTTATCAGGGCTCGCACATGGACGGTTTTCATGAGGCGGTGGCGGCGGCGGTTAAAGTTTTGGCGCTTAAGCATGATACGATAGAAAAGCGCATCAATATATTTTCCGGCTTTGTATCGCCCGCAGACATACGCCACCTCAAAAATTTTATATCCGCCTTCGGCCTGCAATACACGCTTTTGCCTGACTATTCCGAAACTTTGGACAACCCTTTTTGGAAAGACTACCTTTTAATCCCCGAAGGCGGCACGCCCTTAAAAGACATAGAGCTTGCGGGCGGCGCAAAGCTCAGCGTCGAATTCGGCACGGTCATGAATAAGGGCGCGCTTAACGGCCGCATACGCAAAAATTTTTCAAGCACGACCGCCGGAGAATGGCTTGAAAACACCTGCGGCGTCCCAAACAAGCGCATAATAATGCCCATAGGCATAGACGCCACCGACCGCTTTGTGGAAATTTTAAAAGAAGTCGGCAATACCGAGCTTCCGCAGCGCTACGCGCTTGAGCGCGGCCGTCTTGTAGACGCCTATGTGGATTGCCACAAGTATGTCTTCGGCAAGCGCGCGCTTGTTTACGGAGAGGAAGACTTTGTCATAGGCCTGGTGTCATTCTTAAAAGAAATCGGCATGAAGCCCGTAATCGTGGCTTCGGGCGCGGAAAGCGGCGTGTTTAAGCGCGAGGTTGAAGCCTTGCTCGGCGCAGACGCCGCGGACGCGCGCATTCTGGAAGGCGGAGACTTTGAGACAATGCGCGAAATAGCAAAAGACTTGAAGCCCGACATTGTGATAGGCCACAGCAAGGGCTATTACATCGCCAAAGAGCTTGACGTGCCGATAGTGCGCGTGGGCTTCCCCATACACGACCGCGTGGGCGGCCCGCGCACGCAGCACCTTTGCTATGAGGGCACGCAGCAGATTTTTGACCGCGTTGTAAACGCGCTTCTAGAACACACGCAAACGCATTCTCCCATAGGGTATAAGTATATGTGAGGGCGTTTTGCGGCGCGTTCAAAAACTACGTTCTCTGACAAAGGGCAGTAAAAAAATCACCTAAATGTAATGTTTTAAAAGGCGCATTGCGCGCCCCAAAAACAAAACCCGCGGCGACGATGCCGCAAATGCGTGATAATTCGCATTTTTCAGAGCGTTTAAACTTAAAAGTCAAACATTGCGCGCCTCTCGTAAAAAGCTGGCACGCTTTATGCTTTTAAAGATTAAAACGCCGCAAAACGGAATTACAAAAACAAACGCCGCCCGGAATCAGAAAATTTTTCAAGGCAGCTTACAAAAGAATGTTAAACATGGAAACCCCCGATACAACAAAGACATCAAAGCATCCCTGCTTTGACAAGGAGGCAAAGGGCAAGTATGCCAGAGTTCATTTGCCCGTCGCCCCCAAGTGCAACATTCAATGTAACTACTGCAACCGCAAATACGACTGCGTGAACGAAAGCCGCCCGGGCGTTACATCGTCGGTGCTCGCACCCTATCAGGCTGCCGAATATCTTAAGGAGCTGGACAAGCGCATTGAGAATATTTCCGTAATAGGCATTGCGGGTCCGGGAGACCCTTTTGCAAATGCCGAAGAAGTCCTAAAGACCATACGCGCCGTCAAGGCCGAGTTTCCCGACAAAGTATTTTGCCTTTCTACAAACGGCCTGAATTTAGAGCCCTACATTGATGAGATTGCCAGTCTCGGCGTAACGCACGTTACAATCACGATTAACGCCGTAGACCCCGCAATAACGGCGGGCGTATACAAGTGGGTGCGCTTCGACAAAAAGGTGTATCGCGGCTTGGAAGGCGCAAAAATACTGCTTGAACGCCAGCTTGCCTGCATACCCAAGCTCAAGGCGCACGGCATTACCGTAAAGATAAATTCAATCATAATACCGGGCGTAAATGAGGATCACATCAAAGAAGTTGCCCGCGTAACCAAAGAGCTTGGGGCGGACATTATGAACTGCATACCGCTTTTGCCTACAAAGGACACCCTTTTTGAAGGCCTCACCCAGCCCGACCATAAGATGACCTTCAAGGTGCGCTGCGAGGCGGGCAAATATATTGAGATGATGACGCACTGCGCGCGTTGCCGCGCCGACGCCGCAGGGTTGCTCGGCCAAGATTTGAAAGAGGCTTTTTCCATCTTGCAAGAGGTTGCGCAACGCGTCCCCGGAGACCCGTCCGCACGCCCCTACGTCGCGGTTGCTACCAATGAGGGTCTGCTTGTAAACTTGCACCTCGGCGAATGCGACAAAGTTTTTATATATAAGCAGGGCGACGACGGCTTTGAATTTGTAGAAGAACGTAAAATGCCAAAGCCCGGCGGCGGCGACGAACGCTGGGTTGATGTTGCGCGCCTGCTCAAGGACTGCCGAAGCATACTTGTATCGGGTGCGGGTCCCAATCCAGAATGTATTTTGAAGGAATGCGGCCTGAAGGTCATACAGATGACGGGCCTCATAGACGAGGGTTTGGACGGCGTGTTCAATAACCGCACCATACGCTCGGTAAGCAAGCCAGACGCTTTCAAATGCGGCTCTTCATGCAGGGGCAGCGGCACGGGCTGCGGCTAAAATTTCACTCTGACCAAACAATAAAACTCCTAAATACGACAAAGATGAAAAAACCCGCCTATCACATACTTGTCTGCAATTCTTTCCGCCTGTCGGGGGAAGCGCAGGGCTACTGCAATAAACAGGGGGCACCCAAACTGCTCCAATATATAACCGACGAATGCGCCGACAGGGGCATTGACGTTGCGGTTTCAACAACGGGCTGCCTAAACCTATGCTCGCAAGGGCCGATAATCGTGGTACAGCCCAAAAACTTTTGGTACGGCAAAGTAACCTCGGAAGAAGCGATTGATGAAATTCTCGATGCGCTTGAAGAGGGCGAAGCCTGCAAAAAGTATCTCATTTCGGAATAGTTTTAAACACTTTTCCCTTTTGATACAATTTGACAAAAGGGTTTGGGTTTACATAATCATACAAACATCAACAAGAACGCAATGGGCAATATTTCCTCAATAAAAATCAGCGTCAAAAAGCGCATGATGACTCCCGACGGGGAAAGAATGCTTGATGTCGATACCGAAATCGGCGGCGGCAAGTTTATATGCCTCGTGGGTCATTCGGGATCCGGCAAAAGCACATTGCTCAGGATACTTGCGGGGCTTGCCACGCCCGAAGAGGGAAGTATCCGCGCCGACGATGAAGTCTGGTTCGACTCAAACCTGAAAATCAACGTCTGCCCGCAAAAGAGGGACGTAGGCTACATGTTTCAAGACTTGGCCTTATTCCCGAATATGAACATAGAAGAGAATATCCGTTTTGCCCAGCGCATAAAGGACATCTCAAAAGTGGAGGAACTCCTCACCATATTCGGCCTTAAGAACTTGGCTTGGCAAAGCATAAACAAACTCTCCGGCGGTCAGAAACAACGCGTGGCGCTCGCAAGGGCGCTTGCGTCAAACCCGAGGCTGCTCATGCTTGATGAGCCGCTCTCGGCCGTAGACGAAGACATGCGCGCAAACCTTCAGAGCGAAATTTTGAAGGCTCACCGCTACTTGGGTGCGACCACCGTTATGGTCACGCACAATATGCAGGAGGCGCGCAAAATGTCGGATCAGATTATCAGGATTAAGAACGGCAAACTTGTTGAATGCGATGAAAGTCATTGTACCTGTCCACAGTAGGGAGCGCATCGCCGAAGGCTTTAACTGCGCCGCGGGCGTTTGCATTTGCGATCTTGCGGCCACACCCGCAGAAAGCTGCACATTCGGCTTCTGGAAGGATATTATCCCACAGGGCGCAAAGATAGCCTCGCGCTTTAAAGAGCTTGATATAAACTCTGTGCTTGCTTCGCGCATACAGATGCTGGCGCTTAATTTTTTTACTACCGGCGGCATAGACGTCTACAAAAGCGAAGGCGACAATCTCCAAGAAAACCTGTCGCTCATGCGCCAAAACAGGCTCGGCCGTTTTACGGCCGAAGAGGCGCTTCAAAACGGTTCAAGCTGTTCGGGAGCGTGTTCTTCATGCAGCTCTTCAGACTGCAAAACATAAGCGCAGGCACATTTGATTATATGGGACGCATGAAGCATAAAAAGAAATCGGGATACCCCTTATGAAACTTGTCACCGTTTCAGGGCCGCCGTCTTCGGGCAAAACTTCAGTGCTTACTTATGCCCTGAAAACGCTTAAGGCTATGGGTAAAACCGTGGGCGTTGTTAAGTTTGACTGCCTCTCTACAAACGACGACAAGCTTTTTGACTCTCTGGGCGTGCCCGTGCGCGTAGGGCTTTCGGGGAATCTTTGCCCCGACCATTTTTTTGTCAGCAATATCGACGACTGCGTAGAATGGGGAAAGCGCGCCAAGATTGAAATTTTGGTATCCGAAAGCGCGGGCTTATGCAACAGGTGCTCTCCCCATATAAAGGGAGTCATGGCGGTTTGCGTAATAGACAATTTGATGGGGCTCAACACGCCGAAGAAAATTGGCCCCATGCTTAAATATGCAGACATAGTCGCGATAACCAAGGGCGACATAGTCTCGCAGGCGGAACGCGAAGTGTTTGCTTTCCGCATACGTCAGGTAAATCCGCAGGCGCGCATAATGCACATAAACGGCATAACGGGTCAAGGCGCGGCAGAGCTTGCGGGGCTCTTTTTGGAGGCCGCGCAAATTTACACTTTAAAGGGCGGCACGCTGCGCTTCCCCATGCCCGCGGCTCTATGCTCTTACTGCCTTGGCGAAACAAAAATAGGCAAGGATTTTCAGGCGGGAAATTTGCGTAAGATAAAGTTGTAGAATGCGCGAGATAGACGATATTTTAAAAACCGAAACCGAGGCCGTCTGCAAAGAAAGCCCCGAGATAGTCGAATTTTTCCGCAATTACGGCATACTCCTTGAAAAGACGCGCACGGGGCTTAAAAAATGGCTGGATCATTTCCCCGATGAATTTTACGAAGACATAGGCATAGGCAAAACGCAGCTTATCGCAAATCTCATGGTTTTTTTGGAAGAGCGCGACCGTCAAAACGGCGCGTATAGCCGCTACCGCGTTGAATCCGTTACGATAATCGGCGGCCGCGACAAAAGCGGTGCGCCTGAGAATTTTGAAATAACCCTGCACAAGGGCAGCATTACGTCTATTGTGGGGCCCACGGGCTCGGGCAAAAGCAGGTTGCTTGCCGACATAGAATGGATGGCTCAGGCAGACACCCCCACCCTTCGCAAAATCTTAATAAACGGCCTTGTGCCCGACCCCGCCTTGCGCTTCAGTCCCGAACACAAGCTGGTTGCGCAGCTTTCGCAAAACATGAACTTTGTCATGGATGCAAACGTTGCGGACTTTGTCGGTATGCACGCCGAAGCGCGCGGCGTTGAAAACCCCGATAAAATCACGGCAGAAATCATTGCGCGCGCAAACTCTTTGGCGGGCGAAGGCTTTGGCGCAGAAACCCCGCTGACCTCGCTTTCCGGCGGGCAGTCGCGCGCGCTCATGATTGCCGATACCGCTTTTTTAAGCGCCTCGGCGGTGGTGCTTATCGACGAAATCGAAAACGCGGGCATAGACCGCCAAAAGGCCTTAGAGCTGCTTACCAGCATGGAAAAAATCGTGCTTATGGCCACGCACGACCCTATACTTGCCCTCATGGCGCAGCGCCGCCTTGTAATAAGCGGCGGCGGCATTAAAAAAGTGCATGAAACTACAATTTTGGAAAAGGAAAATCTTGTAAAATTGGAGGCTTTTGATAAAAAACTGTCAGAAATGCGCGATATGCTCAGAAGAGGCGAAACTCTCGAAGTTTTTGCGCTATAACTTTTAGAATTTCTTTCACACATTAATCCCCCGATCAGAAAGAAACAAAATGAAAAAAATAGTGTTAACGATGCTCGCGGCGCTCATTTGCGTTGCGGCTTTTGCTCAGGAAAACATAAAGGTGGCTGCGGCCGCAAACTTGCGTAACGTGTTTGCGGAACTCAAAGCCAAGTTTGAAAAAGGAAACCCCGATATTAAAGTCGACGTAACCTTCGGGAGCTCGGGCAACTTTGTCCAGCAGATACTCTCGGGCGCCTCGTTTGACTTTTTTATGGCGGCCGATACCGACTTCCCGCTTAAGTTGCAGGAAAAAGGTGCGACTTCCGGCGAAGTCAAGCCCTACATCAAAGGCAAGCTCGCCCTTTGGAGCGGCACGCTTGATGTTGAAAAACTGGGCTTGGAAGCGCTCACGTCCGATGCGGTAAAAAAGATTGCAATAGCAAATCCGAAGACCGCCCCCTACGGCGAACGCGCTGTCGAGTTGCTCAAAAAACAGGGTCTATTTGACAAGCTCTCTTCAAAAATTATCTACGGCGACAATATCTCGGCCGCCGCACAATACGCCTTCACGGGCAATGCGGAGCTTGGCTTTACGGCGCTTTCTTTGGCGCTTGCGCCCGATATGAAGGGCAAAGGCCATTTATACATAGTGCCGCAAGAATATTATACGCCCATAGAACAGGCTTGCGTGCTCATTAAAAAACCCGCAATCAGCCCCGCGGCAGTAAAGTTTATGGACTTCGTTCTCGGCGGCGGCAATGACGACATTTGGGTAAAATACGGCTACTCCAAATAAATTTCTATTTATAAAGCGGGCGAAAATCCGATTAAATATCATATATATAATATAAAATATTTAACTCGGCTTTTCGCCTTTTTTATATAAATTAATGAAAGCTACCCCGCTTACGGGTGGGTGCAACAACCAACATACATCAGAGAAAGAAGAACTAATATGAAAATCAGCGCACGCAACGCCCTCAAGGGCAAAGTAACAAGCGTAGTCCCCGGCGTAGTAACGGCTAAAGTCACAATAGACATCGGCGGCGGCAAAAGCGTCGTATCAGTCGTAACGCTCGACAGCGTAAAAGAGCTCGACATCAAAGTCGGCAAAGAAGTCACGGCCATCATCAAGGCTACCGACGTTCTCCTCGGCGTAGAATAATACGCTTTTTTTGAACTGAAACCGCGAGTGCAAACCCGCGGTTTTTTGTTTTTAAAATCAGCCCTCGTAAATTTGCAAACACGCAAAAAAAGCGCGCAAGATGCGCGCTTATATATTAAAGCTTTTATAAAAACATGGGGTTATTGGTTAAACCCTTCAAAGAACGCGCGCTGCGCGTTATCTTTTACCGACCGCACATCGCTATTTTCAAAAAAGTCCCACCCCGCCCAGTTTAAACAGCCCTGCGCTTCAAATTCAGACTCTCCATTGAGCGGCATAAAACCGGTGGATGCTATGCGCGTGCCGAATTCATCGCTCAAAATGTAATCAATCTCTTCTTTATGCTTTGCGTAAGCGCCCTTCTTAACAAGCATCTGCACGGGGCTAACTATTGCGCCTTCAAAGGGCCATACCAAATTAAAATCATCTGTCTTGCGCACTTTAAGCCAGAAGGAATAAGGCATTACGTAGGCGCTTACGCCCTGTGCAGAACCCGAATTTATAGCCTTGACCATCTCGGCGGGGTGCATACCGCGCGCGGTGTTTAAACCAAGCCTGTGTATGGCGTCATACCCGTATTTTTTAATGAAGGGAAAAAACAACGCGTTGCAAAAAAAACTCTCTTCGCCGCGTAGCACAAGCTTGTTTTCGAGCTCAGGCCGCAGCAAGTCTTGCCAAGATACGGGGAAATCCGCATCTGAAAACGCCCTGCGGCTTGCCGCAAAAATAAGCAGATTGGGCGGCAACATGGCAAAAAGCCCGCGCGGATGCGGATATTTGGCAGACGCATAGGCAGCACCTGCGCGCACGTCTATGCTTTCAAAATTGTCCGCGTTTAAAAACTTGCGGTAAAAATGGGGATGGTAGAGCGCGTTTACGTCAGAAGAAATAAAGACGTCTGGCAGAGAGTCGAGATTTTCAAGCGTGTCAAGGTTGTCGTAAAAATTCTTTTCATAATTTAAGTTGCCCTCTATTATGACGCCTGCGCCCTCTTCAAGATACTGCGGAAACCTGCTTGCAAAGGCCATTTTAAAGGCGTTGCGCAGACCGCACGGCAAGAGGCATATCATAAAATTTTTAGTATCTGTTTGCATCATTAAGTATCCGTTTTAGATTTTGCCGCTTGGGGCTGTTTTAAAATCATTATCCAAATTTAATCCGACGCGTCAATTGACTTTTAAAAAAGCGCCCCCACCCTACATTTTCGTAGAAGATACCCGCTTGCGCGCAATTTCCCGATGCGCCGCAATTCGATTTTAAGCTTATTATAAGGCGCGCCGCGCGGTTTTACGCCGTATAATGCAAAATGCGGCGCATTGTTTCTTATATTCTGCAAAACATACGCCGTTTTTAAGTATGCCGCCCGCGCGCTTAAAAAAAACTACGCAATGCGCCGCACCCCCATAAAAACATTACCTGAATGTAACTTTTTACAAGGCGCCTTACCTAAAAGTTTCCGCGTAAACAAAGGCGACGGGGGCTTTTTGCTGCCGCAATGCAAATGCGATATTAAAATGCACCTCGCATTTAGCTTAAAACAAGCAATTTAGCATTTTTATAAAAACTTTTAAAAAAGCTTAAAAAAACTGGCACGCCCTTTGCTAACATAGATGGCAACTGCCGCACATCGCGACAACAACAACAAGACAACAACCAAAACAATATACTATCATGAGAAAGATTGCTATATACGGCAAGGGCGGCATCGGCAAGAGTACCACTACTCAAAACACCGTTGCAGGTCTCGCTGAAATGGGTAATAACGTGATGGTCGTCGGTTGCGATCCCAAGGCAGACTCCACACGTCTGCTGCTACATGGGCTCGCACAGAAGACCGTTCTCGACACCCTCCGCGACGAAGGCGAGGACATCGACCTCGACGACGTCATGAAAGTCGGATTTTCCAACACCAAGTGCGTTGAATCCGGCGGTCCCGAACCGGGTGTAGGCTGCGCAGGTCGCGGTATCATAACATCCATCAATCTTCTTGAGCAGCTCGGCGCTTACGACCCCGAAAAAAAGCTCGACTACGTTTTCTACGACGTTCTCGGTGACGTTGTCTGCGGCGGGTTTGCAATGCCAATTCGCGACGGCAAGGCGCAAGAAGTTTACATCGTCTGCTCGGGCGAGATGATGGCGATGTATGCGGCAAACAACATCTGCAAGTCAATTCACAAGTTCGGCAAGGTCGGCACGGTTCGCCTAGGCGGCCTCATCTGTAACTCTCGCAAGGTGGACAATGAATCGAACATGATTCAGGAATTCGCAAAAAAGCTCGGCACGCAGATGATACACTTTGTCCCCCGCGACAACATGGTGCAGCACGCCGAAATCAACCGCAAAACGGTTATCGACTACGCACCCGAACATCCGCAAGCGAACGAATATCGCACGCTCGCGAAAAAGATTCACGAAAACCAAATGTTTGTTATCCCCGATCCGCTGCCCATGCAGGAGCTTGAAAACCTCTTGGTAGCCTTCGGCATAATGAGCTAACAAAAAAATTAAGGACTGTTTATGTATCTCTTGAGAGCAATTGTACGTCCGGAGAAATCCCCGGCAGTTATGAGCGCACTGTTCAACGCGGGCTTCCCTGCGATAACAAAACTCTCCGTCTTCGGCCGCGGCAAACAGCGCGGCCTGAAGGTCGGAAACGTTACCTACGACGAACTCCCCAAAGATCTGCTTATGATCGTAATACCCGAGAAAGACAAAGACTTCGTGATAGAAACTATCATGTTGGCCGCGCGCTCGGGCGAGAAGGGTCAGTTCGGGGACGGCAAAATATTCGTCACCCCCGTGCTTGAATCTTACACAATATCCTCCGGCAACAAGGACGCCTAAACCCTCAACGCACGGAACCATAATATGAAGCTGATACTAGCCATACTTCGCATAAGCAAGATGCAGGATACTAAAAAGGCTCTCGAAGAAGCGGGGCTGCCCTCCTTCACGGTAATGCCCGTGATAGGCAGGGGCCGCGGCCACGGAGACCTCGAAAAAAGCCAGAATTACGACCCCGAGCATCGCGAATTGATAACGGTGGTTCCCCGCATGAAGTCCAAAAGGATGATAACCTTGGTCGTCACCGATGAAAAAAAGGACGCTGCGATAGAAGCACTGATGAAGGTAAACCACACGGGTGAGAGCGGCGACGGCAAAATCTTCGTGATAGACACCGTAGATTCCGTTCACATCCGCACCGGTGCCAGCGGCATCGAAACCCTCGACTAACACTTAAAGGAACTTATGGGAAACGAAAAATTAGAAATAGACGTCTCGCAATTTAAGGACGACATAATGGGGATATACCCTTCAAAGGTCGGCAAGAAGAGACGCAAGTCCATCATTGCGAGCGATCCCGATTCCATCCCCGAAATTCAGGCCAATGTGCGCACCATCCCGGGCATCATAACCCAAAGAGGTTGCACATACGCGGGCTGCAAAGGCGTGGTTTTGGGCCCGACGAGGGACATTATATGCATAACCCACGGCCCCATAGGCTGCGCGTTCTACTCGTGGCTTACCCGCCGCAACCAGACGCGCCCGGGCCCTGATGAAGCAAACTTCATACCCTACGCGCTCTCTACGGATATGCAGGACTCAAACATCGTGTTCGGCGGCGAGCAAAAGCTCAAGCAGTGCATACGCGAAATCAAAGAGCTCTTCAACCCCAAGGCAATCGCGATATTCTCGACCTGTCCCGTAGGCCTTATCGGCGACGACGTCCACAGGGTTGCAAAGCAGATGATGGAAGAGTTCGGCAACGACATCAACATATTCGGCTTCTCCTGCGAAGGCTACAGGGGCGTCTCGCAATCTGCGGGACACCATATAGCAAATAACCAGCTCTTCCGCCACCTCATAGGGCGCGACGACAACATCAGGGGCAAGCACAAATACCGCATCAATATCTTGGGCGAATACAACATCGGCGGCGACGCCTTTGTATTGGAAGACCTATGCGACAAGTGCGGCATACAGGTTGTGGCCACAATGTCGGGCAACTCTACCCGCGAGCAGTTTGAAACCGCGCACACCGCGGATTTGAACCTCGTAATGTGCCACCGCTCCATCAACTATGTGGCGGAAATGCTTGAGACGGCCTTCGGCATACCGTGGATTAAGGCAAACTTCATAGGCGCCGACGCAACCGCAAAGACTCTGCGCAAAATCGCAAAGTACTTCGGGGACCCTGAACTTTCAAAGAGGGTCGAAGAAGTAATCGCCGAAGAAATGGCCTTGGTAGAAGCCGAAATCAAGAGGATAAAGCCCAAGACCGAAGGCAAGACCGCCATGCTCTTTGTGGGCGGTTCAAGAGCCCACCATTATCAGGAGCCCTTTGCGGAACTCGGCATTACGACGATAGCCGCAGGTTATGAATTCGGCCACAGAGACGACTATGAAGGCCGCAAGGTAATACCGAGCATCCAGATAGACGCCGACAGCCGCAATATAGAGCAAATAACCGTTGAAGCCGACGCCACCAGGTATAAGCCCCGCAAGACCAAGGAAGAACTTGCCGCACTTGAGGCCGAAGGCCTTGAGTTTGCAGGTTATGAAGGCATGATGTCCGAAATGAAAAAGGGCATGCTTGTTATCGACGACTTGAGCCACTATGAGATGGAAAAGCTGATTGAAAAATATCATCCCGACATCTTCTGCGCAGGCATCAAGGAAAAGTACTGCGTGCAAAAGATGGGCATACCGCTCAAGCAGCTTCACAATTACGACAACGGCGGTCCTTATGCCGGTTTCGCAGGAGCGATAAACTTCTACAGAGACATAGAACAAATCGCCTGCTGCACAATCTGGAAAGAAATGAAGGCGCCCTGGGAAAAGGAAAGCTTCATAGAAGCCTCTTACGCTTTCTAAACTACAAGGAGACACACCAATGCTATTAAGACACACAACAGCCAAGGAAATCGACAGACAGGCTCTGACCATCAATCCGGCCAAGACCTGCCAACCCATAGGCGCCATGTATGCCGCGCTGGGCGTCCACGGATGCCTGCCGCACAGCCACGGCTCTCAGGGTTGCTGCTCCTACCACAGAAGCGCGCTTACAAGGCACTTTAAAGAGCCCGTAATGGCCGCGACAAGCTCCTTCTCCGAAGGCACGTCGGTCTTCGGCGGCGCATCAAACTTGGTAACCGCCATAGAAACCATATTCTCTACCTACAACCCCGACATAATCGGCGTCCACACAACCTGCCTTTCAGAGACCATCGGCGACGACATGACCGCCATAATCTCGAGAGCCAAGGAGGAAGGAAAGATTCCCGAGGGCAAAAAGGTCATATACTGCAACACCCCGTCATACGTAGGCAGCCATGTAACGGGCTACTCTAACATGGTGGCGTCGCTTGTAAAGTTCTTCTCTACGGCAACCCCAAAGAAGAAGAACGTTGTAAACCTCGTAGCCGGCTGGATGGAGCCTTCGGATATGCGCGAAATCAAGCGCCTTGCCAAGGTTATGGAAGCGCGCACGATAATGTTCCCCGATATGTCGGACGTTCTTGACGCGCCCCTTACGGGCAAGCACGTGATGTATCCCAAGGGCGGCACCACGCAAGACGACCTCATCGCAACGGGCGACAGCAAGTTTACCATAGGCATGGGAGAATACACCACGCTTGACGCCTGCATCAAGCTTGACAACAAGTGCAAGGTTAAGTTTGAAACGGTGGATATCCCGATAGGCTTAAAGGCCACGGACAGGTTTTTAATGAGCTTGAGCCGCCACGCCAATGTGCCGATTCCGGATTCAATCACCGACGAACGCGGCAAGCTTATAGACCTTATCGCCGACAACCAAAAGTATTTCTACGGCAAGAGGGTTGCTTTGTGGGGAGACCCCGACACTCTCGTACCGCTCACGGAATTCTTAATATCGCTCGATATGCGCCCCGTCTATGTAGTGACAGGCACGCCGAACAAGGCGGTGCCGATGACGCCGGGTAAGTTCTTTGACGAGCGCATGGCCGCCCTTCTTAAGAATATCCCCGAGGCCAAGTTTATGAGCGGCGAACGCGCCGATATGTTCCGCCTGCACCAATGGATTAAGCAGGAAAAGGTGGACTTGCTCATAGGCAACACCTACGGCAAATACATCGCAAGGGACGAAAACACCCCGTTCATACGCTTCGGCTTCCCCATAGCCGACCGCCCGGGTCACAACTACTTTGCGAAGACGGGTTATGAAGGTGCGGCAAACCTCACCATCCAAATCCTCAACGCATTCCTCGACCATCAGGATAGAACCTGCCCGGAAGAGAAGGTAGAATTCCAGCTATAAACTTAATCAGAATCCCTCAAAGATTCCGATTCCGACCAACACTGAGCGAAAAACACTAGCGGCTCGCGCGCGGACAGACTCCTTGTTCTTCTGACGCTCCCGCGCGAGCCGCAACCGCTCAATACAATTTAAAACAATGGATACCGAACCTAAGACAGACGCTGTTCTGGAGGGAAGAAAGAGCCAAGTGGTACGCAGCGGCGTCAGCGCCGAAAATATTGCGTGCTGCAAAGCCAGCCTCGCAGGGTCGGTAAGCCAGAGGGCGTGCGTCTTTTGCGGCTCGAGGGTTGTAATATTCCCCGTTGCCGACGCCCTGCACCTGATTCACGGCCCCATAGGCTGCGCCGTATACACTTGGGACATACGCGGTGCGCTGTCATCCGGACCCGAACTTCACAGGCTCTGCTTTTCTACAGACCTAAGAGAAAAAGACGTAATATTCGGCGGCATAGAAAAGTTAAACAAGGCCATGGATGAGCTTATCGACAAGTATAAGCCCAAGGCCGCATTCATTTATACAACCTGCATAGTGGGGGTAATCGGCGACGACGTTGAAACCGCCTGCCGCGAGATGGAAAAGAAAAAGGGCATACCCGTAATACCCATACAAGCTCCCGGTTTTCAGGGCACAAAAAAGGACGGCTACAAGATAGCCTGCGAAGCCCTGTTCAGCCTTGTTGGCAGAAAAAACGTGCCCACCCCCAAGTATACGATTAACATCTTGGGAGACTTCAACCTTGCGGGAGAGCTTTGGATACTGATGGAGTATTATAAGAAGATGGGCGTTTATATAAACGCGACCATCACAGGCGACGGAAGGGTTGACGCAATCAGCAATGCGCAAAACGCGGGGCTCAACATTGTTCAATGTTCGGGCTCTATGATGTATTTGGCAAAGCTGATAAAAGAAAAGTACGGCACGCCCTTCATGAAGGTTTCTTACTTCGGGATAGAGGACATGAGCGAAGCTCTCTATGAAGTCGCCAAATTTTTTAAGAGCGAAGAGCTCATGGAAAACGCGCGCAAAATCGTAAAAGAGGAGGTAAGCAAGCTGCTGCCCGCCCTTGCGCCGTACAAAGAAACCCTTAACGGCAAGAAGGCCGCGATATATGTCGGCGGTTCTTTCAAGGCCATATCGCTCGTAAAGGCCCTGAGACTCATAGGCATAAAGACCGTGATAGTCGGCTCGCAAACCGGCGACCAAGACGATTACGAACTTTTGCAAAAACTTTGCGACGAAGACACCATAATAGTTGATGACTCAAACCCTGCGGAACTCGCAGCCTTCGTCAAAGAAAAGGGCGCGGATATTTTTATAGGCGGCGTTAAAGAGCGCCCCATCGCCTACAAGATAGGCCTCGGCTTTGTAGACCACAATCACGAGCGCAAAATTCCCCTTGCCGGCTATGAAGGCATGATGAACTTCGCAAAGGAAGTTTACTGCACCGCAATGAGTCCGATATGGAAGTATGTGCGCTGATTGTCGGCGCGCCAAGAATTGCATGAAAAATGCAAAAAAAACTCAGGCATATAATAGACACAACCCTCAGGGACGGCGAACAAGCGCCCGGAGTTGTTTTTTCTACGCCCGAGAAGCTTGAAATAGCCGCACTTTTAGATGCGGCGGGCGTCACAGAGCTTGAAATAGGCACCCCCGCAATATCCTGCAAAGAGCGCGAGGATATGTCGTCCATAATAAAAGGCGGCTTTGCATTTGACTGCCTTGCTTGGTGCCGCGCCGTAAAGGGCGACATTGACGAAGCCGCAAAGGCGGGCGCACACGGCGCGCACATATCCTTCCCCGTATCGTCTATTTTGCTTAAGGCCATGGATAAATCAGAAGCCTGGGCAATGAAGAATTTGGAAGAGCTTTTGGGCTACGCCTCGGGAATGTTTCGCTATATAACGGTAGGCGCGCAAGACGCTTCGCGCGCACGCCCTCAATTTTTAAATGAATTCATAAGCGCGGCACTGTCTTTGCGCGGGGCGCGCATACGCATTGCGGACACCGTCGGGCTTATGACGCCCTTAAGCGTTGCCGACCTTTTTAAAAAGCTCTCCGCGAAATTTCCAAACGCCGCCTTTGAATTTCACGGACATAACGACCTTGGCATGGCTGCCGCAAACACCTTTGTTGCGCTGTGCAGCGGCGCTTCCGCCGCAAGCGTAACCGTAAACGGTTTGGGAGAGCGCGCGGGCAATGCCGCCCTTGAAGAAGTTGTGCTTGCCCTTGAAACCTCGGGGCTGTATTCAACGGGAATTTCCACTCAGGCGCTGTGCGGGCTTTGCGAGTGCGTTTCAAAAGCCTCCGGGCGCTTTATACCGGAGTCAAAACCCGTCTGCGGCAAATACGTATTAAGCCATGAAACGGGCATACATGTGCGATGTCAGTTGAGAGACCCGCACAGCTACCAATCAATTTCCGCCGAAACACTCGGCAAAGACGCACCGCAATTTTTATTCGGCAAGCATAGCGGCAAAACGGCCGTGAGCGCGCTTTTTGAAGCGCGCGGCATACCCCTGCCCCCCGAAGTCTGCCAAAAACTCCTACAAAAATTGAAGGAAACCGCAGTTTTGCACAAAAAGGCCTTGAGCGCCGAAGAACTTGTTGACCTTTATAGGCAAATTTAATAACAAGAACTTCGGTAAAACGCAATCCCCCACATGGACGCAGACTTTATACAGACGCTCAAGACCACAGGTTCCCTAGCCTTTTGGACTACAATAATTCTTTTTATTTTGGGCATGCCTACGGCCTATTTTTTGGCCTATACGCGCTTTAGGCTTAAACCGCTCATAGAAACTTTAATCTGTATGCCCATGGTATTGCCCCCCACGGTGCTCGGCTTTTACATTTTGATTGCGTGCAGCCCCAAATACCCCTTTGGGAAGTTTATGGAAAGCTGGTTTGACGTGCGCTTGGCCTTCACATACGGGGGCATTTTGATTGCGAGCGTGATATGCTCTTTGCCGTTTATGATACAGCCGCTTCAAAACGGCCTGTCCGCTTTGCCGCCAAGCCTTAAAGAGGCGGCGTATACAATGGGAAAGTCTAAGCTCACAACGTTTTTTAGGGTGCTTTTGCCCAACATCAGAAGCAATATCATTACCGCCGTTGCCATGACATTTGCGCACTGTATTGGGGAATTCGGCGTGGTGCTGATGGTGGGCGGCAATATCCCCGGCGAAACGCGCGTAGCGTCAATCGCACTTTATGACGAGGTGCAAGGCCTCAACTACGGCACCGCAAACCAATACGCATTTGTGCTCTTTGCAATTTCTTTCACGGTTTTAACAATAATTTACAGCATAAACAAAAAACCTACATGAGCACGCTATCATCCTTAACAGTGCGTTTGCGCCACTCAATGACAACCATAGACGGCGAAAAAACTCTCGACGTATGCGTAGAGTTTTTCGGCGGCGAGTTTGCGACACTCGCGGGGCATTCAAGTTCGGGCAAGAGCACCGTCTTAAGGATGATTGCGGGGTTAAGCACCCCCAAAGAGGGCTATATATGCGCCGACGGCGAAGTCTGGTTTGACTCTGTGCGCGGCATAAATCTAAGCCCCAACCGCCGCGATATCGCCTATATGTTTCAGGACTTGGCGCTTTTTGACAATATGAGCATTGAAGACAACCTGCGTTTTGCGCAGCGCGGCAAAGATGACGAAAAAATCGAAAAGCTGCTTAAAATTTTCGGCCTTACAAACTTATCCGCAAAAAAGCCCGACAAGCTTACGGGCGGCTTAAGACAGCGCATAGCGCTTGCGCGCGCCCTCGCGTCAGAGCCTAAACTGCTGATTTTGGACGAGCCCTTGCGCGGTTTGGACGACGAAACGCGCATTAGCCTGCAAGAAGACATCGCCAAGGCGCACCACTATCTTGGCGCAACAACAATAATGGCAACCCGCAGCCTGCACGACGCGCGCAAAATTTCGGACTCGGTTTACAAGATAGAAAACGGCAAAATCTCAAAGGCGGAAAAGTGCTGCTGCAACTGTTCTTGCTAAACCGCCTCAATTCATCGCAAATTTTTATTGCATTATTTCGGCACGAAGCCTTAATGTCATAACTTCAAATATAAAAAATACGACTATGGTATCCTATAAAGAACTGGGTTTGGTTAACTCGCGCGAGCTCTTCAAGAAAGCCTTTGCAGGCAAGTATGCGATTCCCGCGTTTAACTTCAACAATATGGAACAGATGCAGGCTATTGTTCAGGCCTGCGTCGACACAAAATCGCCCGTTATCCTTCAGGTTTCGAGCGGCGCGCGCAAGTACGCCAACCAGACGCTTTTGCGTTATATGGCACAGGGCGCTTGCGAATACTCGAAGGAGCTCGGCTTTAATGTTCCGATCGTCCTTCACCTCGACCACGGCGACTCTTTCGAACTTTGCAAGTCCTGCATAGAATACGGCTTCTCTTCCGTCATGATAGACGGCTCTGCGCTGCCTTATGAAAAGAACGTGGAACTGGCCTCCAAGGTCGTAGAATACGCCCACAAGTATGACGTTACGGTTGAAGGCGAACTCGGCGTGCTCGCGGGTATCGAAGACGAAGTTTCCCATGAAACACATTCATACACCCGCCCCGAAGAAGTTGAAGACTTCGTAAAGAAGACGGGCGTTGACTCTTTGGCAATTTCCATAGGCACTTCGCACGGCGCATTCAAGTTCAAGCCAGACCAGTGCACGCGCAACGCGCAGGGCAAGCTTGTTCCGCCGGAACTGCGCTTTGACATCCTTAAAGAAGTAGAAAACCGCATCCCGGGCTTCCCGATTGTTCTGCACGGCGCATCTTCCGTGCCCCAACAGTATGTAGACCTTATCAACCAATACGGCGGCAAGCTTGAAGCTGCTGTAGGCATCCCTGAAGAACAGCTCCGCAAAGCTGCGGAATCTGCGGTTTGCAAAATCAATATCGACTCTGACGGCCGTTTGGCTATGACCGCCGCAATTCGCGAAGTCTTCGCAAAGAAGCCCGCAGAATTTGACCCGCGCAAGTACCTCGGTCCCGCAAGGGATGAGCTTAAAAAGCTCTACATCCATAAGATTACGAACGTGCTCGGCTCTGTCGGCAAGGCGTAATTTGAGCGCAAATTAAATTTAAAAGGCGGAAGATTTTTCTTCCGCCTTTTTGTTTTTTGAAGCTTAATGTGATGCTGTTAAAACTAGCTTTTTGAAAGCAAGCGTGTTACCCCCGATTTAAAACTTTTAAGCGCCGCCCCTGCAATAAAGCGCCCGCTCAAAAAAAAGGCGCCCTCCGCTTTACCCTTGGGCGCCTTCTTTTTATTGCCGCATAAATCAATGCCCTTAATTTATCTTCTTTGAAATTATTACGCTTGTGCCCGCATCCAAATTTATTTCAAACATAGCATAATTGCCGCCGAATATTTCGCTTTCTGCATCCGGTTTTTTTACGGATATTTCCCCGTTATGCGGGTTCCATATTTCCCAAGGGCCGCTGCCGTAAATTTGGAATTTTGCCCGCCCTTTTTCAGTTGATGCGTTGCCGATTATATAAAAATCCCTTCCGTCTTTCCTATTGTGCTGACAGGTCATATCTTGACCGAGATTTGAATCGGAAGAGAGTACATCCCATTTTATCCCTTTTGAATCCAGCGCCTTTGCGAGCGAAACCGCATCCGCAGATTCTATTAGGACATTGCCGGTTTTTTTAAAAATCCTCTCGGAGATTTCCGATATTTTTGAGTCAGGCACATCCATATCCGCGGATTTTGACGGAATTACACCGGTGGCTATCACAAGCCCTCCCGATTCTGAAAATTCAAGGAGTTTTTGCATCTCGCGCAGCCCCATATATTCGCACTTCGGCAAAATAACGGCTTTGTAGGTTTCATAATGCAATTTATTGGGCAGAATTATTTTCCCGTTTTCTATTGTGCATTTATTTTCAAATATTTCGGGGTGAATAAAGTGAAACGTCCTTTTTAGATTGTCCGTAAGAAACATCCCGATTTTCATATAATCGGCATAGGGAAGTTCATTTGAATCATCCATTTTAACTACGGCTTTGGGCGCAAATTTATAATGTGCGGCCAACGTTTTTATAGGATAGTATACCAGAAGTTCCGACACATTTGCAGAGCCTTGCAATACACATTGCATTCTGGCCGCCCATGTGTTGTAGGCCGCAAGGTCTTTTGCCATTTTGGGATTTCGCCAAGATATTTCGGGCTGTATAGACACTTTCTTTTCATCAAGCCAAGTGCCGTGCGCTATGAGGCTGTTGCACCCCCTCGTAAACATATCTATGGCCGCTCTGTAAAGCATTAGCCCGTCGTTATGCTCCGGCGGAGAAAAGTTTCCGTATATTTCGCAATATACAATGTCTTTGTCGTAATTTACTGCGGCGGAAGTGGGTATTTTTGCGCCCTTCACGGCGTAATTTTTGCGGTGTATGCTGTCCATAAGCACACTTCCGGAATATTTGTAAAACAAAATGGGGTCGCAATCAAATTGCAGGGGTTCAAGCGCATAAGTCTCAGAGGGATGCCCTGCGGCGGTAATACCCCGCTTTTGAGACCATTGCTCAACAGTTTTGGGATACGCTTCCGAAAACAATTCTGCGCGGCATTCAAAGAGTAAAGCCCTCATCTTTCCTGCGTCGGGTATGTCGTCGAGTTCATGGTTTTCGACAAAAAGAAATGGATAGTATTTCGCTGCCGAATCCGAGTGTTTTTCCTCAAATCTTTTTGATACGGAAGATGACCATGTTGCGCAATTTATTGAATAAAACATTGAAAGATCGTCATAGAATGTTGACTTTACGACGCGCCCCCAAATACCTTTGTTGTCGAATCTTTCGGCCGCTTTTTCATAAGTGAGAGTCATGAAGTTTTTTACGGCATTCGGGTCAAGATAATCCGTTATTTGCGTATTGGGAACCGTTGCCAGAACATACGCGTAAAATATGAGATTTTCCCCCGCCCCTTTCCATATAATGTATTTTCTCATGTAGTTTTTTTCGGAAGAACGCCTTGCGTTTCCCATTTGTGACGGCGAAGCTTTCCGCTCTGATTGAGGCGAATCTATGTATTCTACTTCTTTGGTAACGTCCCTAAAGGTTTTTGTTGAAGGGTCAAAAACCATTGCCGCTTCCATAATGCCGTCGGGAGCAAGGATTTTTACGCCGCCGACAGTTGATTCGGCCTTGCCCTGCCATAGCCATTTGAGAAGGCTGTTCGGGAATTTTTCGCGCATTGTATAACCCGCCACGCCCGACGGGAAATCATTGTCGTCGTAAAACATCGCCTGCATCCCCAATTCTTTAGCCTTGTCAAAGATATGCTCATAAAGATTAAACCATTCTTCGGTCAAATAAAGCGGGTCTGTGGCGGGCTTGCGCTGCAAAATAGTAAGCGGAACTATGCCGCCAAAGCCGTCTTCTTTGATTTTTTCAATTTGATAGTCGGCAGTTGCTTTGTCAATTTTGCCGTTCAGCCACCAAAGCGTGTATGGTCTGTATTTTTGAGACGGACTGTTAAACTCTTCTTGCAGCGTATTGCCATTTGCGCATAGATAGGCAAGAGGCGTTAATACCAAAATCATAAATATTTTTTTAAACATATTTCCCCCGTGTATTTAAAACTACAACTGTAAACAAGTTGATAAAATTGAGATATTGTGGAATTGATTTGGCGTCAAGGGTAATTAGGTTAATAAATGTATAAACTTAAATAAGCATTTATCGCATAAATAAAAAAACGGAAGGCGGTAAAATCTCTTCAGATTTTTGTTTTATTGTTTTTCTAAAAATTCACATGGCGCACATTAAACCGCTGCACACATCCGCAATAGCGTTATTTTTTAATTATATTGCCGTTTATAAACACGTTTTTTACCGTGTCTTTTTGTATATAAACCCCTGCATTTGAAAGCTTAAACGAACCGCAATAAGTGTTGTTTAAAATGTAAATGCCGCTTGAATGCTCAATATAAAACGAACCTCTGTATTCAAAGGCATTCTTGCGCTGCGTGCTGTTTATAAAGGTGTTATTTATAAAAAATATGTCGCTTGCAGACGATATAAAGGCCACGAGCCCGAAAGTGTCTGCGAACTTATTGTTTTCAAAAAGAACATTTTTAATGACGGGATAACTTGTGCGTTCTTCCGACGGGTCTTCTTTGAGATAAACGCTCATCATAACATCGCGCGCATAGTTGTCGCTTTTTACGTCGGCAATGTTTGAGGTGTCAAAGGTGCAGTTTCTGACGACGACGTTGTCAACGCAATATCCCTCGCTCCAAAGCTTATGGGTGTAGCCTGTTGAAAAATTGAGCGCGCCGAGCTGGTTACGCTCAAACACGCAGTTTTCTATAGTCACGTCTTTTGCCAAAATCAGAATGCCCCTGCACTGACCGTGGTGAAAACTGCTGTTTTTTACTATGATATTGCGCGTGCCGTAGGCGGTGTCGAAAAGAACGAAGCCGTCGTATAGTTGCTCGGGCAGTTTTTCTTCAAATACGGTTTCCGAAACGCGCATACCGTTTTCAAAGCTTATTACGCGGCCGCTTTTAACCGTGCCCACAAAGTTTGCGGGTGAATAGTCCCCCTGTCTGAATTCAATTTTTGCGCCTGCAGGCTGCGGCCAAGCGTTGACGCTGCGCACCGCGAAATCGGAAACCTTTTGGACAAAAGAAGTGACGTCGTGAAAGTTTATGCAATCGTCCGCGCCCCATGAAAATTCGCAACCATCCATCTTAAACCAGCCTTGAGAGCGCGAAAAATGCATATGGTCTGCGGTGCACGTTATAACGCGTTTTGAATCGTTTTGCGGGCGCACGATATTTACGTTTTTCATGCTCCAAAACTTTTGTTTGCCGCCCACCAAGAACGCGTGACCGGCGCATGAATAGACATTGATATTCTCAAGAGCAAGATGAGTGTTGTCGGTAAGCGTCATATTGCCCATGTCGTAATAATAATGCTGCAATCTGAATTGCTGTCCCGCCTTAAGGCCGTAAAGCATCTGCGAATCTGTTGCAAACACGCGCAATATGTTTGCGCCCCGCCATTCCTTTTTAAGGGCGCCCTGCATGCCGTCCAAACTGTAAGAGCGCGCGCCCTCTTCGCCCACGGCTTTCAGGTGTCTGTCCCACGGCACCAAAAGCACGGCGCGCGCCGATTTATCAGGGAAGACCTCATAATCTACAAAACGCAAATCAACATAGTCTGCGCCGTCCGCCCGCCCCGTTTGCACAATTTCGACAATGCTTGCAAGGGGCTTTTTTTGCCAATCCCAATCTATATTGAAGTTGCAAAGTTTTACGCGCGCGCACCCTTCCGCCTCAAAGCTTGTGCCGGCTGTTTTATTTATGACGAATGTCGCCCCACCGCCGTCAAACGTAAAATCTTTAAAGCCTTCGAATTTTATCGGTATGCTTTCGTCAAGATAATACGCGCCCGCTTCCAAAACCAACGTTGAAGCGCCTATGCTTTTACAATGCTCTATTGCCTTATTCAGTTTTGAATTCAAATTATTGCCGCCCGCCTCAACCCCAAAGTCTTTGGCGTAGATTATCGGCGCGGAAATATTAAGCGGGGCTAGAACCTCAAAGTCGCAAGCGCCCGTGGGCAAAACGGGCTTTGTTAAATTTTCTATGTTGAAAGGCCTGTCTATGGGCGTAAAATCGGCGTCGAAACCCTCTGCGAGTTTTATGTCGAGCAATTCTCCGCACAAACTTTCATGAACCATTATGCGCAAAGTGTAGTCATATTCGGCGGGGGTTTTAAAAGTGTAGCGCAAATACCTGTCCGTAGGCCGCATGATGTTCTTGTGAAGGCTGTCGGGCAGCGAGATTTCTTTTGAAGAACTGCGCACTATGAGATGCAGATAATCTTTCTCGGAAGGATTTTTAAGCTTGCAGTAAAAACTCAGGACATAGTTTGTATCCGGCTTAAGCGCGCCCGCATTTGTGTATATAATCGGCTTCCAAAGCTCGCCGTTTGCGGGGCATTCAAACTTTAATGCACGCCCGTCGGCAGAAGCTTGCGCGTACTTTTTATTTATGACAAGCGCCGACTCTTCAAAAACGCCGTCTAAAACGCTTTCTTCGGCGGCGCGCGCCTGCAATAAAATAAGCGATGGTATTAGCGCAAAAAACAATCTGCAAAATAAATTCATAAGCCCGTATCAAATCAATTAAAGAAATTACAAAAATTTTGCGATACCCTAGGGCATATCTTCAAGATATTCAATGCGAATTGCGCCCAAGCAACTCATTTAAAAACAGAAAGGCGCCCCCGAGGTAAAGCGGGGGCGCCTAAGCATTCTGACCAACTATGTATCTATGCTATTTGGAATTCTTTGATTTCAAATCATTATAAAGCGCAAAAGAGTCTTCGACATTCAAACCCTTATGCACTACGCCGCGCACGGCCTGTATCATGGCGGCGGGGTCTTCCGCCTGAAAGATGTTCCTGCCCATGTCTACGCCCGAGGCGCCGTCGCTTATCGCCATATACGCAAGCTCAAGCGCTTCTTTTTCTGGCAACTTCTTGCCGCCAGCAATCACAATCGGCACGGGGCAACCCGCCACAACCTTGTCAAAGCCCTCTTCGCAGTAGTAGGTCTTAACAAAGGTCGAGCCGTTTTCGGCGCATACGCGCGTTGCAAGACCGAGATAGCGCGCATCGCGCACAAGATTTTTGCCGACGGCCGTCACACCGAGAGTGGGTATGCCGTATTTGTTGCCGAGGTCTACGGTCTTTGTCAGGTTGCGTATGGTGCCGGCTTCAAACTCGCTGCCTATGGCCACCATCACGGCGAGCGCCGAGGCGTTTACGCGCACGGCTTCTTCAATATCCATGATGCACTCGTCATTGAGATTGCCGAGTATTGTGCCGCCCGCGCTGAAGCGCAAAGATACGGGCTTCCCGCAATCCGGCGGCACGCAGGCGCGAAGAATGCCGCGCGTGCACATGATGCAGTCCGCATATTTTAAAAGCGGAGTCACGGTCAAATCCACCCTTTCAAGGCCGCTTGTGGGGCCCATGATGTAGCCGTGGTCGAAGGCGAGCATGACGGTGTTGCCGCTGCGCCTGTCGAAAATCCTGCTCATTCTGTCTTTGATGCCCCAATCGGCGTGGTCTAAACCCTTCAAATGAAAAGCCTTCTTTTTGACGGGTATGCCTATGCCGTAATTTGCGGCGTCTTTATTGCCTTCTGTGTCTGCCATTTTTTTATCCTGTTCTAATAAGTTATGAATTTTTAAAAGTATCCGCGAACACCGCAAAGATGTGCGCGTTTGAAGTTGCGCCGGCGTCTAGCGTGCCTATTGACTTTTCCGCCAGATTGCGCGCGCGGCCGAATTTTGCCTGCAAATCAAACGTGCTTTCGGCACCCTTTTTTGAGGCGGCGGCGGCCGAGTCAAAAAGAGCCTGCACATTTACCGCGCCCTTCATGGCTTCTACTGCGGGGATGAGGGCATCCATAAGCGTTTTATCGCCGACGGCGGCCTTGGTTTGGGCGCGCACGTTTGCAAGCCCGCTTGCAAAAGCCTTGGCGAGAGCGGCGGCGTCAAGCGCTTGCGCGCCGTCTTCAATACCGTCGCCTATGCCCATCAAAAGCGCGCCGTAAAGCGTGCTGGTAGAGCCGCTCGTAGCGCTCATGGTTGCAAAGCCCGCGTCGTAAAAGGCGTTCTTAAGGTCCGAAGAATTTTCAAAAGACTCTGCGGCGGCGGCAATGGCGGCCTTAATAGCCGTGCCGTGATCGCCGTCGCCCGTGGCGGCGTCTAACTTTGAAAATTCAACCTCTTTTGCGGCTACTGCCGCGGCTGCGGCCTTAAAGAGTTTTTTTGCGTCTTCTAACGTAAAGTTTTTCATACTGTAAGTGAAATATAAATTAGCCGTTGCAAGTCCAATAAGGCGCATTGCTCTTGGCCTTTATGTATTTAAGGTGGTCGGCGTCCAACTTGCAAAGTATCATCTGGAAACCCGCCATTTCTTGCACCGTCAAAATTTCATCGATGAAACCCGCATTGACGCTTGCGCCCTGGGCTTCTATCCACTTTGCGGCCCCGCGAAACACTATGTTCATTTCCATAAGCGTCGTAGCGCCCGTGCCGTTTATAAGCAGCATTGTCTTATCGCCCTTGGCAAGTTTTACGGCCTTGGCAAGCTCGGCAATCATTTTTTCTGCGGTAACGTCGGCAGTCAAAATTTTTGAACGACCGCCGCCGGCTTCGCCGTGCTGCCCCATGCCTATTTCCATCTCGTCGCTCGGCAATTCTGTAATGGTCTGACCGTTTTGCGGATGGGTGCAACCCGTCATGGCGACCGCAAGGGTGGCCATCTGATTATTGAACCTCTCGCCGATTTCGACGATTTCTTCAAGGCTCTTGCCCGCTTCCGCAGCAGCGCCTATAACCTTAAAGAGCGGCACGCAGCCAGCAAGTCCGCGCTTGTTTTCGGCGGGGGTATCTATCCCGGCACTGATGTCTTCAGCAGTTAAAATTTTGTGGACTTTTATGCCTTCGCGCTTGGCCATTTGCAGCGCCATGTTAGAGCTCATCACATCGCCCGCGTGATTTAATACAACCAATATTATGCCCGCTTCGCGTTTAAATAAACGCAGCGCCTCAAGAACGTTGGGCGCGCCGGGGGCGGCAAAAATGTCTCCTACTACGCTTGCGTCAAGCATACCTTCGCCGACAAAACCGCTCAAAGCGGGTTCATGGCCGGCGCCGCCGAGCGTAATTATCGCAACCTTGTCTTGCGACTTGGGGCTTTTGCGGACTATGATTTTTTTACCTGTCATGGCAACTTTGTCGGCATAAGCCATACAAAGGCCTTCGAGAAGCTCCACAGTGATGTTTTCGGGAGCGTTTAAAAACTTTTTCATTATCATGGAGGTTTTCCTTTTGATTTAAACGGGTTATATCATACGGCGCAAAGAGAGCCAAGCCCCTTTTTAGCCCGGCCCCAAAACTATGTCAGTTGATATTGCAGATCTTGTTTTATATTTCAAGTCATATTTTAACTTTTTTAGGTTTGTTGCGCAATATGCTTATGATTATATTGTTGTGGTGTTTAAATTTTCAAACGCAAATCTGCGCATAAAAGTCGGCACCGACGGGCAAAATAGGCCGCATAAATGCACCGCCCACAATAAAAATATAACGCGCGCGCCCAAATTTGCCAAAAGCAAGTTCGCCCTAAAAAATTGCTCAAACCGCTTGACATTTGGCGCAAAGTGAAATCTGCTCTTTACGGCTATTTTCCACATTCGATTTAAAAACGACAGAATTAAGCAAAAAAGAAAGATTACCGAAATGATTATAGGCAATCCCTGCGATAAACGCGAAGAAACGGTCGTCAACCTTTCTACAGACTTGTGTATAGTGGGCGGCGGCTTTTGCGGCGCTTGTGCCGCTATTACCGCTGCGCGTAACGGCATTAAAGTTGTTTTGATACAAGACAGACCCGTCTTGGGCGGCAACGGCTCAAGCGAAATACGAATCTGGATGCTGGGTGCCACTTCGCACATGGGCAACAACAACCGCTGGGCAATCGAAGGCGGTGTTGTGCAAGAGCTCTTTTTAGAAAACCTTTGGCGCAATAAGGAGGGTAACCCCATTATTTGGGACTATATGCTTATTGAAAAGGTTAAGGCTGAAAAGAACATCACTTTGCTTTTGAACACATCGGCCTACGCCGCCGAAAAGTCTGACCCCGACACAATCTCGGAAGTCAAGGCATTCTCTTCGCAGACATCCACTTTTTACAACGTCAAGGCGCCCCTTTTTATCGACGACACGGGCGACGGCCTGCTCGGCTTTTTGACCGGTGCGGCTTTCCGCATGGGCATGGAAGCCCAGAGCGAATTCGGCGAGCTTTACGCCCCCAAAGAGCCCAAGACCGAGCTTCTGGGCCACTCAATACTTTTTACCACCAAAGATATAGGCAAACCCGTAAAGTATGTTGCGCCGTCCATGGCGCTTTCTATAGAAGAAGTCGAAAAGATGAGCATACACAGGCCCATTGACATAAAGTCAAAAGCCAAATTCTGGTGGATAGAATACGGCGGCCAGTTTAACACAATCAAAAAGGCCGAAGACATCAAGGACGAGCTGTGGCGCGCAACTTACGGCATCTGGAATTACATCAAAAATTCGGGCAAGTATCCCGAAGCCGAAAACATGACGCTTGAGTGGGTTGCGCAAGTGCCCGGCAAGCGCGAAAGCCGCCGCTTTGAAGGCGACACTTTCATAATTCAGCAAGACGTCATAGAACAGCGCCCCCATTATGACGACGTTTCTTACGGCGGCTGGGCGCTTGACCACCATCCCACCGAAGGTCTTTACGGCAAGACCGCGCCTTGCGTGCAGTGGCACAGCAAGGGCGTCTACACCATCCCCTACCGCACGATGTACAGCCGCAATATCAAGAACCTCTTCTTGGGCGGGCGCGTAATCAGCGCTTCGCACGTGGCTTTCGGCACAACCCGCGTGATGGCGACTTGCGGACACAACGGTCAGGCAATAGGCATGGCGGCGGCGCTTTGCATAAGCAATAATTTTCTCCCGAGAGATTTGGCTTCAGAAGGCAACATAAGACTGCTGCAAAGCAAGCTGCTGCGCATGGGTCAATACATCCCGAACGTCGTCATAAAAGATTCTAACGACTTGGCGCAAAGGGCAAAGGTAAGCGCATCTTCAAACGCAAAAATAGGTTCTTTCAAATCAAACGGTGAGACGCGCAAGCTTACCGAGGCATGGGCAATGATGTTGCCCGTAACCAAGGGCAAAATGCCCAAGGTTTCTTACCTTGTAAACGCCGCAAAAGACACCGTGCTTAAGGCAGAACTCAGGATAAGCCAAAAAACGCAAAACCACACGCCCGATGTTACCGTGGCCACACAAAACATCGCGCTTAAAAAGGGCGACAATCAGTGGGTAGACCTTGATTTCGGAGTTGAAATAGATGCAGAGCGCTACGCCTTTGTATGCCTGATGGCAAACGACGACGTTTGCGTGCAGCTTTCCGACGAGCGTTTTACGGGCGTGCTTTCTGTAGGCCAAAAATTCAACAAGGCGGTTGCCGAATCTGCCGCGCAGACGCCGCCCGCAGGCATAGGCATTGAATCTTTTGAATTCTGGCTGCCCGAGCGCAGACCCGGCGGCAAAAATTTTGCCATGAAGGTTGAACCCGCCATAAAGTGCTTTGAGCCTGAAAACGTATTAAACGGCGTTGCCCGCCCCGTAAGCGCAGCAAACGCATGGGTGGCCTGCAATACAGACTCCCAGCCTACCCTCACCCTAAAGTGGGACTCTCCGCAGCATATCAAAGAAATAGACATCACTTTCGACTCCGACTACGACCATCCGCTTGAGCACATCCTCATGGGTCACTATGAGAACGCGGTGCCGTTTTGCGTGCGCAACTTCAAGGTTAAGGACGCATCAGGCAACCTAATCGCGGAAGAGAAAGACTGGCACAACGCCCTTAAGAGCATCAAGCTTGAAACGCCCGTGAAGACGGACTCTATCACAATCGAATGCTTCTCGACTTGGGGCGCGCCCGCGGCGATATTTGAAGTGCGCTGCTACTAATTTTAAACATCACTACAATGACAACAGCAGACTGGATTATATTCATAGGCTACCTAATCAGCACCGTAAGTATCGGTATGCTGCTCGGTAAAATGGTTAAAAACACATCTGACCTTTTCGCGGCGGGCGGTCAATCGCCGTGGTGGGTCAGCGGCTTAAGCGGCTTTATGGCGATGTTCTCCGCCAACACTTTCGTAATTTGGGGCGGCATAGCCTACAAACACGGTGTTGTCGCGATAGTCATCAACCTTTGCTACGGCCTTTCGGCGCTCGTGGTGGGTTACACCATTGCGGGTAAGTGGAAGAAGCTCGGCATCAAAACGCCTACGGAATACATACAGCTGCGCTTCGGCAACGGGGCGCTGCAATTTTACACGTGGTTTATGATGGTCTTCCGCATACTGAGCTCTGCGGGTGCGCTTTACGCATTTGGCACCATACTTCTTACCGTGCTTTTCGGCGATGCAAACGGCGTGCTTCAAATTACGGATTCTGAACGCAACTGGACCATAATTTTGGTTACCATGATGGTTATTGCATACACAATGACGGGCGGCCTCTGGGCGGTGCTGATGACCGACACCATACAGTTTATAATCTTAAACCTGGCGGTTATCTTTGTGGTTCCGCTTTCCATTATGAAGTTTGATTCTTTCGGCGCGGCAATACAGTCCGCCCCCGAAAACTTCTTCATGCCCGTAAGCGTAGAATATTCTTTGCTGTTCCTGTTCGGATGGTTTGCGATACATTACTTTGTAATAGGCGCGGAACTTGCCTATGTGCAGCGCTACATCTGCGTGCCCAGCGCCAAAGACGCGCGCAAGTCTGCATACCTCTTCGGCTTCTTATATTTGGTCAGCCCCGTGCTCTGGCTTTTGCCCCCGCTGCTTTGGAGACTTAAAGACCCCAATCCCGCGGGCGTAGACATCATGACTTTTGCGGAAAGGGCATACATAGTGTCTTGCAAGGCCGTATTGCCCTCGGGCATGCTGGGTCTCATGGTGGCGGCGCTTTTTGCGGCAACCGCCAGTATGATGAGCGCACAGCTAAACGTATTTTCGGGCGTGCTTACGAACGACATTTATAAGCCCCTCGTAAAAAACCCGACTGAAAAGGGTCTCGTCTTTGCTGGCAGAGTGTTCACGGTGCTAATCGGCCTTGTGATTGCGTTTATTGCAATCATGATACCGCACATGGGCGGCGTTGAAAAGCTTATCATATCTGCGGCGCAAGTAATGGCGGTGCCGATTCTGGCCCCAGTGCTGATTGCGCTTTTAAGCCGCAAGCTGGGCGCAAGTTCCCTTTGGACTACGGTTGGTATATGCTTCCCGCTCGGTATGTTGTCGGTTGGTATTGAAAACGGTTGGTTTACAAACTCGGCCTTGAACTTCTTGACGGAACTCAAAGGCAAATGGTTTGTTGATAAGACGCTCATAGGCGTTATATTGCCGGTAATCGTCACCCTATCGCTTACCTTGATTTCAAAAGGTAAAGACAAGGGTTGGGACAATATCATGGCTCTGCAAGCCCGGGAAGAAAAAGCGCTTAAGACCAAGGCAAGCCCCATGCCCCTCTTGGTTGTGGCTTGGAGTATGCTTGTATTCACAATCATGATGATAGCCCTTACGCTCTTAGACTCGGAAGAGCGCGCGGTGCTTGCCGTATTTGCTATAATATTGGCATCTATAAGCGGCGCATCTTTCTGGGCGCTCAAGAGGGTTAAAGACAAATACGCCCGCGAAGCGGCTCTTGAAGCGGCAAACAAATAATCGATACGCACATCAAATTTTTAAAGCCCCTTAAATTTAAGGGGCTTTTTTTTGCGTAAATAAACAAAAAATGCCGATTTAATTTTAATAATAAACGTTTGCAAAGCGCGCGCGTCTAATTAGGGTATTATTTGAACGGCGCATTTGCGCAGCCCCAAAGAAAGAAATTACATGAACGGCAAGATAAAGGCACTTTTAATATATCCCGAATTTCCGGCTACCTACTGGAGCTTTAAGTATGCGCTTAAGTTTATAGGCAAAAAGGCTTCCTTCCCGCCGCTCGGACTTATAACGGTCGCGGCAATGTTCCCCAAAGAGTGGGAGCTTAAACTTGTCGACATGAATGTCGAATCCCTCAAAAAGCGCGACATTGCGGATGCGGACATCGTCTTTATGAGCGCAATGTCGGTTCAGCAGGAAAGTGCGGCCAAAACCATAAAGCTTTGCCAAGACATGGGCAAGAAGGTTGTTTGCGGCGGCCCCCTGTTCTCTTGCGAGCCTGAAAAATATTCATACGCAGACTGCCTTGTGCTGAATGAGGCCGAAGTAAACTTTCCGGAATTTTTAAAAGATTTTCAGGCCGGCGCGATGAAAAAATCTTACGCGCGCACAGACTTCCCCGCCATGTCTGAAGTGCCCCTGCCCCGTTGGGACTTGATTAAGCAAAGAAAATACGCCGGCATGTGCCTGCAATTTTCGCGCGGGTGCCCCTTTGATTGCGACTTTTGCAACGTTACAAGCCTCTTCGGCCGCGCACCCCGCATCAAGAGTGTTGAACAAATTTTGGCGGAGCTTGAAGCTATATGCGCCATGGGTTGGGATAACGCGGTATTTTTTGTCGACGACAACTTCATCGGCAACAAACCATTCTTAAAAATGCAGCTCTTGCCCGCCCTCATCAAGTGGCAACGCGCGCGCAAAAACAAAATCCCCTTCTTTACCGAAGCCTCAATCAATTTGGCGGATGACGATGCGCTTATGGCGCTCATGCGCGTAGCGGGGTTTGACTCCGTATTTATCGGCATAGAAACGCCCGACGACGCAGCACTTAAATCATGCAACAAGCACAACAACAGCGGGCGCGACATGATAGAATGCGTCAAGAAAATCCAAAGCTACGGCATGCAGGTGCAGGCGGGCTTTATAGTCGGCTTTGACACCGATACCGAGACGATTTTCCAGCGTCAGATAGACTTCATCCAAAAAAGCGGCATTGTTATCGCGATGGTGGGCATACTGCAAGCGCCCATAGGCACAAAACTTTATAAAAAGATGGCGGAGGCAGGCAGAATAGCGTCGGACTGGTCCGGCAACAATGTTGCGGCGGCTACCAACATCATCACTAAGATGAATGTTGACACGCTCGCAAACGGCTACCGCAAAATCTTTGAGATGATATATTCGCACAAAAACTACTATATGCGCATTAAAGAGTTTTTGGTTCATTACGAAGTGCCCGAAGTGCGCGCTAACATCAGCTTCTCGTACATAATAGCCTTTTTCAAAGCCAATTTGAGGCTCGGCGTATTCAGCGGCGGCAGGTTTTACTATTGGAGTCTTTTGGCGTGGGTCATGCTTAAAAAGCGCGCCCTCTTGCCCGAAGCCGTCCGCCTCTCTATCATGGGGCTGCACTTCAGGAAGATTTACGATTCCACCCCTGCATGATTTTTAATAATCACGGTATTTAAACATAAAAAAGCCTCCTTAATACGGAGGTTTTTTTGTGCCTTATGACAAAAAAATTATTTGCCTTTGCTGAAAATCTTGCGGGCTATCGCAATAAGTGCCGAACCGAAAAACAGCGTCACAAGTATGCCCGGCAGGGGCTGGCCGTTTTTAGCGTCTGAAACCGTTGTTTTAAAAGCGCCGGAAACGCTTTTAAAAACTTCATTTGCCCATGACGAGCGCTCAAGCCCGACATTTTGCGCGTAAAGATTAATATCGCCCGCAATGAAAGTTTGATGAGAATATATGTCATCGCTCGGAAATGAATCTTTAACATAAGAATCAGGCGAGTTTTCGACCCAAAAGCGCACAACCTGCCCCGCGGCAAAATCTCCGCCGTGAACGTTTGATATATGCCCGAGGCCGAAAAATACGGTTTGGGCTTGCGGCGCATCGCCTTCAAGGCGTCTGCTTTCATTGAAAGCGTGGGGATGCGCATATCCCAAAGGCGCGCCCTCTATACCCAAAAATTCACTTTCAGGATAAGAAATCTCATAAAACTTAAAGGCGGCGCGCTCTGACAAATTTGGGTGACGGTCATTTTTATGCGCCGCATAACCTTGTGCGCAAGAAACCGCCAACAAGCAACTTAATGCCAAAGACTTTATCTTGTCAGAGCTCATGTTTTATATGTTAAACAAAATGCGGGGGTTGTCAAAACCCGCAAAATCATTTGTTATAAATAAAAATTTCTCCTTTTTTACATAATGGTCAAGCATTTAAATCATCAAATCACATTTTGAGTTTTTTAAAGGCCGCTTATGCGCAAAAAAAGCGCCGCACGTATAGTGGGCGCTTGCAAAATCGATATGCCTTTAACGCGCCAAAGCTTCGTTTAAGTCGGCCTTAAAATCGGCAATTGGCGCAATTTTAAATTTATCAATCAGTATGTTCAATACGGCAGGCGTAATAAACGCAGGCAAACTGGGACCCAGTTTGATATTTTTAATGCCGAGATAAAACAGCGTGAGAAGTATGCAAACAGCCTTTTGCTCATACCATGAAAGTATTATCGAAAGCGGCAGTCCGTTTACGTCCGTCCCGAAAGCGGTTGCAAGCGCGCTTGCAACCTTAACCGCCGAATATGCGTCGTTACACTGCCCCATGTCAAGCAGCCTGGGTATGCCTCCGATATCGCCGAATTCAAGCTTGTTGAAGCGATATTTGCCGCAGGCCAGCGTGAGAATAACGCAATCATCGGGCACGCTTTTTGCAAGGTCTGTGTAATAATTGCGCCCCGTCTTTGCGCCGTCGCAGCCGCCTATCAAAAAGAAGCGCTTGATTGCGCCGCTTTTTACGGCGTCTATAACCTTGTCGGCGACATTCATCACGGCACCGTGACCGAAGCCTATAGTTATGCGCTTTTCAGGCGCGTCTTGCCAAAACCCGCTTTCCTTTAACGCAGCTTCGATCACGGGCGTGAAATTTCCGTCGTAAATATGCCTTACACCGGGCCATGCAACCATGCCGCTTGTGAATATTCTGCCGGAATATCCCGCGGGGTCTTGTATGCAGTTTGTAGTCATCAAAATTGCGCCCGGAAAGGCCGCAAATTCTCTCTTCTGGTCTTGCCAAGCCCCGCCGTAATTACCTATCAGATGTTTATATTTCTTCAGTTTGGGATAGGAGTTGCAGGGCAACATTTCGCCGTGCGTATAGACGTTTATGCCCGTGCCTTCGGTCTGCTTTAAAAGCTCTTCCAAATCTTTAAGGTCGTGCCCTGATACAAGTATGGCCTTGCCGCTTACGGGCGTGATGCGCACGCTTGTGGGCTCGGGCGTGCCGTATGTCGACGTGTTTGCGGCGTCCAAAAGCTCCATCACCTTCAAATTGACCTCGCCGCACTTCAAATTCCACTCAAGCAACCCCGCAAGCGTGTTGTCTTGACGCGACAAAACTTCCAACGCTTCGGCAAAAAACGCGTGTACAGCATCGTCCTCAAAGCCGAGAACGTAAGCGTGATATGCGTAAGCCGCCGTGCCTTTAAGACCGTATGTCAAAAGCTCTTCAAGCCCCGCAATGTCAGAGCCCACTTTTTGCGCGCGCTTTAAAATCGAGGCTTCGGACGCCTGCACCATAAGACCCTCAAAAACCGAGGCCGGTACATACGCCGCTTCTGCGCCGCAAACATCGGCCTTAACACCCGCCTGTGACGCCGCCTTTTCATAAAGCGCCTGCGCCAAACCTTTAAGCTTGTAGGTTTCCCAAAGAACATCGGTCAGCCTTTGGTCGTCAAAATTTACGTTTGTGACGGTAGTAAAAAGCGCCTCAAGCACGCCCCTATCAATCTCCGCCGATTTTACGCCCAAAGAGCGCGCGCGGCTGTAATAAGCCCCCAAGCCCTTAAGCGTGTGGATAATCAAATCTTGCAGCGCCGCGCTAGACGGTTTTTTGCCGCATACGCCAACGCTTATGCAGCCCGCCCCCTTTGAAGTTTGCTCACATTGATAACAGAACATTGATGACATAGTATTGCCTTTCTATTTTTTTTGACCGCTTTTAAAAGCCGGCGTTTTTAGACCCGAACGCGTTTTAAAATCCGCGAATTCAGAAAGTCTCTTTGATTTGAAAAACTTTTTTGCGCGCGCAGTCATATCCTGCAAAAAGCCGCCCATGATACATTCCGAGCGGTCGCAAATTTTAATGCCGAAAAGGCAGCAACCGCATTCGATGGGGCCGTCGATGGCCTCAAAGATGTCTAAAAAGGTAACGGATGCCGCCGGCTTTGAAAGCGAAAAACCGCCCTTGGGGCCCTTGACCGAGGCAAGTATGCCAACTTTTACCAAGCGCTGCAAAACCTTTGACAAATGGTTGGGCGACACCCTCAGGCTTGCCGTGATGTCTTTGGCCGTTACCGCCCCGCCGCTTTTTGAAGCTATGAAGGCCAGCGCGTGCATGCCTATTGAGGCCGCGTCCGATATTCTGAGTATGCTTTTCATATTTTGGTATTTCAATACCTAAATACCAAAATAAACTCCGCCAATTGTCAAGCGCCTTTTTTGAGCCTTATAAAAATGCATCGGCACCCATATTTATCTTGATACGGCAGACATCGCCAATATCATCAAAAAAACCAAAACAAAGGAAAGGATATTGATGAAGATACTTGTAAGCGGTGCATGCGGTTATATAGGCGGCATTTTTACTGACTACGCTTTGCGTGATACGGAGCACAAGGTTTTTGCTTTAGACAACCTTTCTACTGGCGCGCCGAACGCTCTGCATAAAGATGCCGCGCTTTTAAAAGCCGATATAGGCGACATGAAAAAATGCGCGGCTTACGCCAAAAACAGCGGCGCGGAGGCCGTATTTCATTTCGCAGGAAAGATTGTGCCCGCAGAATCTGTTGAAAATCCAGAACTTTACTATTCCGAAAACGCGGTAAAAACTTTCAATTTTGCGCGCGCGGCCATAAGTGCCGGCGTAAAATACTTTATACTATCAAGCAGTGCGGCGGTATACGGAGAACCCGTAAAATACGGCCCCGTGGAAGAGGGCAGCGTCTTAAACCCCATTACTCCCTACGGCGCTTCAAAATTGATAGGAGAGCGCATGGTGGCCGACCTCTGCGCAAAAGCGGGCGTAAAGTTTGCGATATTGCGATATTTCAACGTGGCGGGCGCGCGCCCCGACGGCAAATTGGGCTGCGGCGCGACATTCGCAAAGCACCTCATCCAATCTTGTTGCGAGGCTATCATAGGCAGGCAAGACTCCCTTAAAATCTACGGGGACGACTACCCCACCCCCGACGGCACAGGCGTAAGGGACTATATCCACGTCTGCGATGTTGCGCGCGCGCATCTTGCCGTGCTTGAATATTTGAGAGACGGCGGCCCTTCAGACGTCTTTAACGTGGGCTACGGCAAAGGGCATTCCGTATTGGATGTTTGCAGGGCGTTTAAGCGCGTGACAGGCAGAGCCATGCCCGCAGAAATCAAACCGCGCCGCTTGGGAGACTGCGCCTACATGGTGGCTTCAAACTCAAAAATTTTATCTAACACAAATTGGCGGCCGCTTTACGACAACATTGACACAATCGTAAAGCATTCCCTCGCGTGGGAAATTTATAAACTGAGAAAATCAAAGTCTGCGCCCAAACGCGCTTCCAAAAAAAAGTAGGCCGCCGCAAACAAAAACGCTCACTCGGGCATTTGGACGCGCAAGGCTTCTATCTTTGAATTCAGGGCGTCCCACCGCGCGTATTCGGCGTCTATTTGGCTCTTAATTTCATTATACCAAGTGAGCGCGGGTGCGCTTTTGCCGTCCTTATAAAAATCGGGATCTCCCATTTTTTCTTCAAGTGAGGCTCTTTCGTTTTCAAGCTCGGCGATTTTTTCTTCGGCGGCGATCGCCTCTTTTTTAAGCGGAGAAATCTCTTTGTTGATTTTAGCCACAAGCGTGCGGCGATCTTTTGAAGTGAGTTTGTCGTTCGCGTCGGGTTTAGCGGACTGCCTCTCTTTAAAAACGCCTTGGCGCGCGGCGCGTTCTTCGGCGGTTTTTTCGACATAGTCGCTGACATTGCCGAGAAAAAACCTCACGCCGCTGTGGCTTACTTCAATAACCTTGCTTACGAGCGGGTCTACAAAATCCCTGTCGTGGCTGACTATCACAAGCGCGCCGTCATAAGCCTCGATAGCGCGCTGAAGCACGCGCTTTGAATTCATGTCAAGATGGTTTGTAGGCTCGTCCAAAATGAGCAGGTTAAAACTTTTCAAAAGCATTTTGGCCAGAGCGAGGCGATTTTTTTCGCCGCCTGAAAGCACTGCGACTTTTTTAAGCGCATCGTCGCCCGTGAATAAAAAAGAGCCCAGCAAATTGCGCACGCGCGGTTTTTGCTCCATAGAGGCGGCCTGCGTAGCCTCTTCAAGGGCGGTATTGCTTTTGTCAAGCTCTTGCGCCTGATGCTGCGCAAAGTAAGAAAGAGTGACATTGTGGCCGAGCTTCACGCAACCTTTGTCGCAACCGAGCGCGCCCGCCATGATTCGCACAAGAGTGGATTTGCCCGCGCCGTTCACGCCGACAACCGCGACGCGATCGCCGCGCTCAATCTCAAAAGAGACGTCTTTAAGCACGAGATTGTCGCCGTAAGATTTTGTCACGCCCTCAACGCTTATGGCAAGCTGTCCGCACCTTTCGGCGGGCGGAAATCTAAAAGATATTTCGCTTTCGCCCTCTTCAATCTCTATGCGCTCAATCTTATCAAGCGCCTTAATGCGGCTTTGCACCTGGGCGGCCTTGGTGCTTTTGTATCTGAAGCGGTCTATGAAGCGCTCCACCTTTTCGATAGAGCGCTGCTGATTCTCGGCAGAGCGCTGCAAAATTTCGCGGCGCAGGCGGCTTTCGGCAACAAAGAAGTCGTAATTGCCCGCGTAAGTTTCAAGCCTGCCTTTTGAAAGCGCAAAAGTTCGGTTTGTCAGCGAGTTTAAAAAGGAGCGGTCGTGACTCACTATGATTACCGCACCCTCGTAAGAGCGCAAATACTGCTCAAGCCATATTACGGAATCTATGTCGAGATGGTTGGTAGGTTCGTCAAGCATTAGCAGCGACGGATTTTTCAAAAGCAGCTTTGCGAGCGCTATGCGCATCTGCCATCCGCCCGAAAATTCGGCACAGGGCTTGCGCATATCCGACAATGAAAAACCCAGCCCCAAAAGCACCGTCTCGATGCGGCTTTTCAAACGGCTTTCGTCCATGTCGATAAGGCTCAGTTCAAGCTCTCCTATAGTTTCCAGCGCCTGCACGTATTCAGGCGATTCCGACGAGTTAAGCTGCAAAACCTCATTGGCCTCGGCAATGTGGCGCCTTATTGCAAGCACGTCCTCAAATGAACTTTCAACCTCTTCAAAAAGCGGCAGCGCCGACGCGTTTAAAATATCCTGCGGAAGATAGCCTAGCGTAACATACTTTGCGCGCTCAATTTCTCCCGAATCTATGTCGGCCTGCTTATTCAATACTTTCAGCAAGGTTGACTTGCCCGCGCCGTTAGAACCCACAAGGCCTATGCGGTCGCGCTTGTTGATGTTGGCGCAAGCGCCGTCAAAAATATTGCGGCCGCCAAGTATCAGCGATATGTTCTTTAAGGATATCATTAAAAATAAGGCCGTATTTAATGCGCATACGCCGCGTTTTAAGCAAGCGTAATTTTATTTGGCGGCTTGACCGCATACACCCCTGCCCTTTAATGTTAAGCTTTCGGATTTTATTGGTTGACTGTTAAACCGACGTTTGAAAAAATCTGTTAATATTTTACACAAACAACAACAAGACAATAACATGAAAAAATTATCGATATTGGCGCTGATGGGGGTTCTTTGCGCCGCGGTAAACGCGCAAGAGAAGCCCAAGTATCTGATTGAATGCGAATCTTTCCCATTTAAGGCGATGTGGGAATCTATGAACAAAGACGGCCAAAAAGGACTGAGTACGGAGGCCGTAGACGCCACGCCGACTGCGATAGTCGACATACCCGCAGAGGGCTTATATAATGTCTGGGCGTGTTCTTACGACTATGAAAAGGAAGCCCCGAAAAGCAGGCGCTTTAAGGTTATAATAAACAACTCTGAGTTGCCTGGCATAGGCGGCACGCACGGCACGCAAGGCTGGGATTGGCAAAACTTGGGCAAGGCAGAGCTTAAAAAAGGCAGCAATATCGTGACGCTTAAGCGCGCAGGGTTTTTCCCGAGAGTCGACGCGCTCATATTTGCCATGGACGACAAATACAAGCCGAATCGCAAAGCTCTCTCAAGCAGAGGCAGCAGAAAGGGCTTTACCATAAGCGCAACAGGCGCCGACAATGTAAAAATAGTCTCGGCCTTCTCAAATGTAAAAGAGACTGCGGCGGTGCCCAACGGCAAAAAAGTCGGCATACAAAATAAGGTTGCCAAGCTTCTTTTTACGGAAGTGCAAGACTCTTCCGGCGTAAAAACATACCAGCGCTCTATTGAGTTGCTTAAAGACGGCAAGTGGGTCGCCGTGCCGGCATTTAAAGACGAACTCTTCTTTGTGGGTTATGAGCCGGAAAACCCGGGCTATAACGACAACGGATACTTCTCTGCCTGGAAGAACACCCCGCCCGCCGCAAATGTTGAAATATGCTTTGATGACGGCACCAAAATGGATTTGCCCGTAGATGTAATATACCCCTACGCCCCCTCAAAGATTGACATTTTAAGACCAAAGGCGGTTGAAAGAATTTCACCTACCAAGCTTAAGCTTATATATTCCGAACTTTTCTCGGCCACGATGCAGTTTGTTGACGATTCAAGCCCGACAATCAAGTTTGAGACATCCTTCAAGGCTCCCAAAGACGGCTTTTACACGGTTGGCATGCTCGGTTTCAATTCATTTGAAAAAGGCTCTGTTTCGGCAACGCAAATGCCTCCGCTTTTCCAAATGCGCATGATGATGGAAACGCCCAAGATGCTCGGCAACCGCTTTACTTCGCAGCCGCTAGCCCTCTTGCAGTCAAATATGGCGGGAGAATTCCCGATTTCTTACGCGGTTGTTGCAGACCCCGCGCGCTTGCCCAAAGAAGAGTGGTCTTGGAAGGGCAACTCGCTTTACGGCTTCTCTTTGGCTTCGCCCATAAACAAGGTGCAGCCCGCCATATTCTACCCCATTTTGGGCGGCCGCAATTCTGAGAAAAAAGCGGGCGAAGAAATCTCGGCCTCATGGTATTTAATGACGGTCGCTGGCAAATGGTATGACGCGCTGGCTATCACCAATGAAAAGGTTTTGCCCGCGGGCAAGATTTTCAGAGAGCCTTTTGAAACCTCGCTTTCAGACGCAGCGGCCAACATAGCAACATACCTTAAAGACTTTGATGCAAGCGGCTGGGTGCCGAAACTCAAGGGTCGTTGGAATATCGAGGACAAAGATTTGGTAACAAACGCCACCCCGCTTACAGAAATTTCCGTAGCCATACTTACGGACGACGAAGACTATTACAGAAAAATCTCTCTGCCCGTGATAGAATACTCTCTCACCCGCCAGTCTTCGCACTTTTCTCCGCATAAAGAGCCCAGCCCCTATTCGCAAACTCCTTATGCAATGAAGGTGCCTTCGACAATGTGGAAGGCGGACTATTACGCCGGTATGAACAAGCTGCTGGGCAACTCCAACACTTGGTGTGAAGAATTTTGGAAGAGCGCTTCAAACGCCAATATGTATTCAAGCATGCCTGACTGGACGTCGGTGCTGGGCCTGTATCTGGCAAACCCTTCGCCGGAGCTTTTGCAAAAAGCAAAAGACCTTTGCGACAAGTGGCTTTTAGGCGCCTTCATACAGACCCCCGACGGAGAGCTTGATTACAGCGGTTTTGCAAACGTCTCTTTCTACCCCTACTGGTGGTATCTTCCCGACATGTATGAAATCACGGGCGATAAAAAGTATCTCGACTATGCCGAACGCGGCGCATTCCACTCTCTTGCGGCGCTCTGGTCTTATCCCGAACCTTCCGAAGGCATAATCAAAATCAACAAGGGCAACACCATACGCGGCATAGGCCACATCTGGTGGAAGGGCCCTGTAAAATATAGGCTTGGCATGCCTCTCCAAGAAGCCGCAAAGTCTTTCATAACAGACCGCAAAAAAGATCTGCTTTGGGGTCCGCACGACGGCACTTACATTTTGCCGGAGCATGACGGCAGCGCTATAAAAGTTTCGCGCATAGGCTTGGGTATGGAACAGCCCTCAACCTTCAGGGCGGGCGGCGAAGGCCATGACTTTAACATCCTTATGCCTTCTTGGGCGCCCGAGATGCTTAAAGTATATCAATACACAAACAGGGACATACTGCTTAAGTATTCTCGCCATACTATGGTAGGCCGCTTTGCAAACTTCTTGGGTTACTACATCTGCGACTTTACCGATGTGCAGCACGACCCGTTGTATCCCTACAGCGGCCCCGATATTACGAGCTTCTACTACCACCACGCCCCCTGCCACTTCGCGCAAACTTACGATTATCTCGTAGCGCAGTTTGAAGTTGCAAGCAAAGGCAAGGTAAAGTTCCCCTACGTGCGCCAGCAGGGCTATGTTTGGTTTACGGACCGCATATTCGGTATGCCCGGCAAAATCTTCGACGAAGAAAAGTGCAAACCCGTGCTTGATAAAGAAGCGGTGCGCCCCGATTCGCCGAAAGTCAATGTGCTTACCGCGCGCGCAGAAAACGCAATATGGGTTCTGCTTTTGAACGACTCTGCGGCGGAAATAGAAACCAAAGTGGCCTTCAATCCGCAGTCAAAACTGATGCAGGGCGCAAATCTCGAAACGCCCGCAGACATTTATGACGCAAGCGGCGCAAAGATATGCCAGACGGGCTTCTATGAAGAAAAACCGCTTAAAATAGCGGCGCAAACCATGGTAGCAGTCAAGATACCCGCAGTCCATAAGGATATTGCCCCCGCGCAGCCCGCAATGACCGCGGGCGGCCACGTAGTAAAGCAAAAAGCCTCCGCAGATTTCGGAGATCTTCACGCTTTCAGAATACGCGGCCCCTTCGGCAAAGACTCGCTCTACGTAATTCTTACAGAAGGCGTTGAAAAGAAGGCAAAGTTGACTGTTGAAGTTACAGCGCCCTTCAAGCAAACGCTCACCTGCGACGAGTTTCCGTTTGAAGTCACACTATACCCCTTGCCTATGGATAAAGACCTAAGCTTCACCGTAAAGGTGCAAGAAGACGGCAAGGCTTTGCAAGATTTGGGCTCTTACGAAATAAAGAAGTAAGACTAATACGCCCCCATAGACGGCCGTGACGGAGAATCCGCACGGCCGTTTGTCGTTGACAAAACATTGATGCATAAATCGAATACCAAAAAGGAATTTTTATGCTGCTTAAGAGAACGTTTATTTCGCTAATTGCCGTATGCTCAATATTTTCATGCAGCCGCGCAGATACCGAAAGCGTCAGGATAGTAGCAGACTATCCCAGCGCAAACATCGCCCTTGAGAGAAGCGAAGGCAACGTATTTTATATGCACCAAGACCTTCGCGACACACAGGGCAATTGGTTTTACTGGAACTTCAAAGCCGTAAACGTCGGCGGTAAAACACTTACTTTTAACTTCACAAAAACCCCAGTTATAGAATCTGCGGGGCCCTGCTTTAGTATAGACGGGGGTAAAACTTGGCAATGGCTGGGGGTGCAAAACTGCCCGCGCCGAGACTCTTTCACACATACCCTGCCGCCGCAGATTAATGAAGTGTGGTATGCGCTTTCAATACCATACCAGCTTGAGGATTTCCGCCGCTTTGAAGCCGCGTATAAAAACGACGCGCGTTTTGTTGTAAAGCCCCTTGCGCAAACCCTCAAAGGCGCTCAAAATTTTTACGTTAAAATATCGGAGCCTTCGGTTAAGCCGAAACCCGCGATATTTTTGAGCGCCCGCCATCACGCCTGCGAAAGCGTTGCCTCATACGTTCTTGAAGGGTTTATGGCGGAGCTTTTGTCGGGCTCTCCGCAAGCGCGCGCCCTGCTTGAGCGCGCTGACTTCATAATAGTTCCGTTTGTGGATTTGGACGGCGTTGAAAACGGGGATCAAGGCAAAAACCGAAAACCTCACGACCATAACAGGGATTACGGCATAGCCCCCATATATCCTGAAGTTGCCGCAATAAAAAACCTATTGGAGAGCCGCGCGCAAAGCGCATCCAATGTAATAATGGCGCTTGATTTGCATTGTCCGTCTCTGGGCGGGCGCGGCGGTGCCTACGTTCACGACAATGTAATATACATTGTGGGCAACCCCGAAGAAAAAATATCGCGCAACCAAACGCGCTTCTCTGAAATTCTTGAAAAAACAAATCGTGGCGCTTTGCCTTACCGCGCCCCCGACAATATGCCGTACGGCAAAAGTTGGAACACTTTAAAAGAGCCTATAAGTTTTGCCCGCTGGGCTGCGGGTTTGAGCGGCATTGAATTCAGCGCCTCGCTTGAAACCCCCTACTCTGTGTGCTCGGGCGTGATTGTCACCCCTGAAAACGCGCGCGAATTCGGCGCAACACTGGCGCATACTGCGGCGCTTTACCTTGAAGAATCCGATAAAATTCCTCAATAACACTGTGATTAGGCGGAATTCTGCGCCCTACCGCGTCAAAAACCCGTTCAATATTAATCGTTAAAAAGATATTATCAGCCAAAGCACAAGGAGTGCCTTATGTTCAATAAAGAAAAACGCGTCGTCGTAAATGTTGACAAAAAGAGATGCAAAAAATGCGGAACTTGCATAGCCATTTGCGATAATTTTCTTCAGGCCGACGCCGAGGGCTATCCAAAGGCCAAACCTGTAAATGAATCTTTCATGGGCTGCATACAATGCGGAAGCTGCATGATGAAGTGCCCCGCCGACGCTCTCGAGATAATCGGCGAAGACATAGACCGCGCGCACTTGCGCCCCATGCCCTACGCTCTGCCGGATTACGAACTTTTAAACGCCCTATTCTTAAAGAGGCGCAGCTGCAGGAATTTCAAGCCAGACCCGGTGCCGCAGGGGCTCATAGATAAGATAATAGACGCCGCCGCAACCGCCGCCGTAAGCATACCGCCGTCGGAAGTCAAGGTGCTTACAATTAAGGGCAAAGCCGTTGACGAGCTTGCGGCCGACGTTGCGCAAGAAATATCGCGGGCGCGCAAAGTAATAAGACCTTTTACCCTGCGCCTTTTGACGCCTTTTATCGGCGAGGCAAAACGCAAAATGATGACCGATTTTGCCCTGCCCGTCTGCGATGCTGTGGTTGCAGAGCGTAAAAACGGGCGCGACATCCTCTTTTATAACGCCCCCGCCGTCATGGTATTTTACGGTACGGAGCTCACCGACAAAGAAGATATGCTTATTGCCGCCACACAGGCGACACTTGCCGCAGAGGCTCTGGGGCTTGCAACTTGCTTTATAGGCACGGCGGGGCACTTTATGGGCGGCGCAAAGCTCAAATCAAAATATGGCATTGAGAAAAGTGAGAAGGTGGGGATTGTCTTTGCCCTTGGCTATTGCGCAGAAAGATACCTCAAAACCTTCCAAAGAAGTTTTAAGCAAACGCGCATAATAGACCGTTAATAAGGCGGAATTATCTTGAAGCAAAAAGCCCGCGCCGCTTTAATTTTTATAATGAAATTTTTAAGCCTTTTTGCGGCGCTTCTTGCTTCGCTGCCCTTTTGCGGGGCCTGTTTTGGCGCGCCGCAAGCGCAGAGGGTTTACATACTCGCAAATGAAGACGTCGCAGACTCTGTAAAGATTGCTCAAGATTATGCGTCGCAAAGGGGCGTGCCCGCGCAAAACATAATAACTCTTAAGCTCGGCGCTTTGCAGGAAATTTCGAGAGAGTTTTACGATTCCGCCGTAGCGGCCCCTCTTTTAAAAACTTTTATTGCCCGAGGCGCTGTAAAATATCCCGACCCCGCAAATACGCAAATTGCGGCGCTTTCTTGCGATGTTGATTTTTTGGTGCTCTGCCGCGGCGTGCCGCATAAGATAAACTCAAAAGACCCGTCGCTTGCGCAAAAAGACGTAAAGACAATGAGCGCCAAAACCGATGCCGCAAGCGTTGATTCTGAACTGTCCATGCTTTTTATGGGCGCATACAAGCTTGAGGGGCCTTCAAAAAATCCGCTTTACAAAATTGAGGATGAAGAGGCGCGCAAACTTTCAAGCGTCCTTAAAATCGCGCGGCTTGACGCGGTAACGCCAAAGGCGGCTTTTCAAATAACCGCGCGCGCCGTAGAGGCTGAAAAAACGGGTCTGATGGGCAGGGCTTATATCGACAAGGCAAAGCGCACTGGCGGCGACGCTTGGCTGGACGGCTGCATAAAACTGCTGGATATCCTGGGTTACGACACCACCGTGAATGAAGCCCCCTCCCTCATGGGCCCGCTCGAAAGGTTGGACGGCCTCGCAATATATTTCGGATGGTATAACCATTCAATAACGGCAAATTTCTTGGGCAGGGATTTTAAATTCGCCGAAGGCGCTTTTGGCTGGCACATATATTCATTCTCGGCAGAGAACCTGCGCGCAGACTACCAATGGACGGCGGGCTTTGCCCAGCGCGGTATGAGCGCCTCTTGCGGTTACGCCTTTGAGCCTTACTTGCCATTCGTCAACCATTGCGACAAATTTTTATACGCCCTTATGAAGGGTATGACTGCGGGCGAAGCCGCCTATTTTTCCGCCCCTGCCCTAAGTTGGCAGGGGGTTTTTGTGGGAGATCCGCTTTACAACCCGTTTAAATACCCGCTTGAAAACCAGCTTGCCGCCATAGAACGCGGAGAATATACCGAACGCAACGCCTACGCCGTAATACGCAAGATGAACCTCATTGCGAAATCGGCCGGCGACGATGCGGCAATAAATTTCGGCAGGGCTTATCTTGCCAAGTTTAAGGGCGCGCCCCTGCCCTGGAAAATTTGCGAACTTCTGTCAAAGAAGGGCGAGCCCGAAGCGGGCTTAACCCTCATCAAGCCCCTGCTAAAAAACCCAAACCCGCCGCTTGAAGAGGTAGGGCTTTATATAGAGATGGCGCGTTTTGCCTATGGGCGCGGAGAATCAGCCGTCGCCCTCAATGCCTTTGACAAAGTTTACGAAACGCATAAATCGCAATTAATAATAGGCTTTAAGCGCATGGTTTTGCCCTGTTTTATCGGGCTCGGAGAAAAATCCGCAAACACGGAATTCGTCAAAAAATACGCCGATGAGCTTAAGGCCGCAACTGAAGAATTTGAGCGTCTCTTGGCGGAGCAAAAAAAGCGGACGGAAGCCAAAAAATGATTTCCATTAAACATTTGATGCGCGTTTGCATTTGTGCGGCAATCCCGATTTTTTTAATTTTCGGGGTTATGCGCGCATACGCAAAACCTCGCGAAGTTTTGCCATCGCTGGCGGCAGCAGAGCAATGCCGTCTGTTAAAAGACGGTGTGCCAGACTGCGCCGTAATACTGCCGCCAACCCCTCATGAAGACGAGCTTGAGGGCGCAAACATCCTGGTTAAATACCTTTCAAAACTCTCAAGCGGCCGCCGCGTCAAGCTTGCCGCGAGCGATGCCGATGCAGGTAACGTAAAAGTTAAAATATACTTAAAAAAGAATCCCGACTCCGGCGCGCCAAAACCCTTTGACAGAAATTTTGACGGCGCAAAACTCTACGTCTTCAAAGTTTCCGCAAACTCTATCGAAATTTTGTATCCCGAGCTTCAAAACGCAATCCCCGCCGTCGGCTACTTTTTAAAAGAATACTTGGGCTTTAAATTTATGTATCCCGCAGATGGCGGCATAATTATCCCAACCGCAAAAAACATAAGCCTTAAGCTCGGCGAAAAAACTTTTCAGCCGTCTTTTTTGGGGTCTTACATAGGTTCTTGGCGTTCCCCGCAAGAGCGCGAACTTTACTATTTAAACGCCCAAGATACGTCGCTCGTGCACTATACGCACTCTGTCCAGTTTGTCTTGACGCAAAAAATCTACGAAGAAATGCCAAAGCTTTTTGCGTCGATTAAGGGCCGCCGTATGTCGCCCGCAGAAAACTCGCAAGTGCAGCCTGATTATCTGAATGCCGCCGTGCCGCTTTTATACGAGCAAAAGGCTCTAGAATATTTTAAAGAAAAGCCGTTAAAAAATCTGTTCAGCGTTTCTGCGGCGGACTCTTCGCTATTTGACGAGGCGCCGCTCACACAGGCGCTTGTTCGGGGCAATTATGAATCTTTGCCGAATTATTCAGACATATTCTTCGGCTTTGCAGACCGCACGGCGCGCCTGCTTATGAAGTCTGCGCCAAGCAAATTTTTATATGCGCTTGCCTATAGACAGACCAAGGATGCGCCCGATTTTAAAATAGCCCCCAACATCATAGTCTACATTGCGGCCGACCGTATGAACTATTACAGCCCCGCTTTTAAGCGCGAAGATTTTACCCTCACAAAAAAGTGGTCGCAAAGCGGCGCAAAATTGTTCGGATTTTACGACTATAATTACGGCAATAACTACTTTATACCGCGTTATGCGCCGCAATTTTTTGCGGAGTCCGTCAAGATGTTGTGCGACCTCGGCGGGAGAGTATATACTGCGGAGTTTTACCCGTTTTATCCGTACGACGGCGCAAAATTCTGGCTGATTTCAAACATGCTCAAAGACGCATATCAAGAGCCTTCCGCGCTTCTTAAAGAGTATTTTGAAACTTGCTACGACATAAGCGCCCCCGAAGTTGCGGAGTTTTTTGAGCTTGCCCAAGACGCCTGGAAAGAGCGTCTTGACGAGCCGCGATGGCTTGCGCTTTATAAAAAGGAAAGCGCCGCAGAGCTATTCCCGAAACGCAGGCTTGATAAAATGCAGACGGCGCTTGATGCCGCGTTTAAAAAGCCGAATATACCCGCCGTAAAAACGCGCCTTGAAGATTTGAAGTTAGCCTTTGAAATGACAAAGGCCTACTGCCAAAGTTATTTTGCAAAAAAGCGCCTGTTTTATAACCCCCTGCAAACACTTAAAGATTTTGAAGACGCCGCCCGCGAAATAGACAATATAGCCTTTCACGCTTTCAAAAAGAAAATCGTGGACGAGGCTCTTAAAAATAAGCCTGAAAACTTCCCGCCTGATCTTTCACGCTTCACGGGGCGCGCCGATACCGATTTTGCGGAATCGGCAGTGTTATTGCTTATCGGGCAAGGCAAGCTGCCCAAAAATATTGAAGACGCCGCGCGTGATTTTTTGGGAGATGCCGCCATGCAAAACCTGAAACGCGCGCAAAATCTCTCCGCAAACTTTTTGCAAAATGACTTTAAAAATCTCGGCGGAGCTTTGCCCGAAGGCTGGAAACAATATCTTACGCCCTATGCGGGAGCAAAAATCTACACGCAAGAATCCGGCGGTAAAACATTTCTTTGCTTTAAAGATGTCGAATACAGCGGGCTTCATAAAACCTTGGCCTGCGTGCCCAAACGCATTTACGTTTTGAGCGCCAAGCTAGAGGGGACAATCTCTTTGGGCGCGGTTGCATATCTGCGCATGGTCTTTTTTGATTCCTCAAACGTAAAAATTGCCGAACGCACCTTTATACTGCCCCGCATAGATTCCGCAAAACCGCTTGAGGCCGCACTTGCGCAAGAGGCGCCTGCGGGTGCCGCGCGCGTGTCGGTAGGCGTATTTTGCAACAACCCCGCCTCTTCCGACACCTTACGCGCAAGCGACATATCTCTTAAAATGGAAATGCCGCGCAAGCTTGACTAGTATGCGTATTTTCCCCACTATTCGCCTTTAAAAAGAATATGGTTCCCCCCGCCAAATCTACAAAAATATTTTTGATTGCAACGTCCATTGCCGTGATAGGAGCGACTTTTGCGATATTTTGTATAAAGGACGGCAATGTCGGCGACAATATAGACCTTGCCGCAATGTCGCTTTGCCGCAGCGCCGCAATGAACGCAAGGGCAGATATTGTAGAAGAAAATCTGGCGACTTGTAAAAACCCGTATTACTATTCAGATATGCTTGTGAGTTTGGCTATCGCCTATGATACGGCGGGCGCCGGCGCAAAAAGAAACGAGACTCTTTTAAAAATCAAAAATCCGGAACTCATTGACAAATTCTTTTATCTTAAGGCGCTCTCTTCAATAAATCGCGACGATTTTAAAAACCCGCGCGAATCTTATCTGAAGCATAACTCTGAAATTTCATGCGTAAAGCGCAGCTCTTACAGGGCGGCGCTCTTTTACGCTCTGGGTTCTCGCCTTGCAAATACAATGCCCGCAGCCCCCGAAAGCAAAACGCTTATTGATGAAGCTTTCAAATTGCTGAATGCCGAAAAAAGCGCGGTAGGGCGCACAAAACTTTCTAAATTCATTGCGGAAAACGCAATAAGCGCCGAAAGGCCCGAAGATCTGATTTCGGCGCTTTTATATATGCCGTTTTGCGCAGACCGCACTTACCTCATTTACGAAGGCGGCGCCAACCGCAAATTCCGCGCGGCATATACTGCCTATCTCGGCAAAATGGCAAAGACAAAAAGCCTCGACGATATTTCGATTCGCAACTCTATATGGCAGTTCTCTGCCGCCAATGAGGCCCTTGTCAACGATAACGAAAACGACTTTCTGACAAACACGCTCAGGCAACGCTCTTCCCTCGGTTTCAACTCAAAGGTTAAAGACTATAAAAAATACTTCTATCCGCTTGCCGCGTATCATGAATATCTGACGGGCGACAGTTCAAGAGCGGCGTTTTACCTTGATACTGCAAGCTCTCAAGAAACCATTGCGGAGATGTTCAACAATTACGAAAACTATATTTTATATATTGCCGAAATAATGGTAAGATGTAAAATGCGCAAAGAAGCGCTTGATATGCTGAAGTCGGCACCTACCCTGTCTATCTATGCGAGACTCTTGCGCATATCCATGGACAGCCTTGCAAAAGACCCAAAATTTCTGGATACCCTCAATACTGCGCTCAAAGATATAAGAAGCGCAAATTAAGCGCGTAATCGGTTCATTGGGCTTGACAAACAGGGCTTAAAACAACCTAATTTGCGGACATTCGCAAAGGCTAAAAGCCCAGGCAACACCACGATGAAAATAGGCATATTAACTTACCACGCTTCGTGCAATTTCGGCGCAAATTTGCAGGCTTATTCAACCTATTCTGCGGTAAAAAACAGCGGTAATGACCCCATAGTAATAGACTGGTATCCCAAAGATATAGAGGCTCATTACAAGGCAAGCATACCCCTGCGGCAGATTGAGGCGCACCACGGGTTTGTCCGCGAAAAGTTTGTACTTACAAAACGTTGCGAAAATTCTGAAGACATTGCAAAAGAGCTCGAAAGGCTCGGCATTTCAAACGTAATAATAGGTTCTGACGCGGTGTTTAACACTTCGCCCGTGCTAAAGCGCCTCGTACTTTCAAAAAAGCGCATAATAAGATATGCATCACCCAACTTGATGCGCCGCTTCCCAAACGCATTCTGGGGGCTTTTTGCGGACTATATGGAACATAAACCCGTGATGCAGGTTATGTCTGCATCGTCGCAAAACACGCCATACGGATGCTTCATGCCCCATACCAAAAAAGCTATGGCGCAGCGTTTGCTGAAATTTAAATACCTGAGCGTGCGCGACGACTGGACAAAATCAATGGTTTGCGACCTAACGCACGGCGCGCTCAACCCGCCCGTCACGCCCGACCCCGTTTTCGCATTTGAACACAACGTCAAAGATATACCCGCCCGCGACTATATAGAAGAAAAATTCGGCTTAAGACAGGCGCCATACGTTCTTATGGGCTTCAGGCGCAACAATACGCCGCGCCCGGCATGGATAAAGAAATTTTGCGAAATGGCAAAAAGTCGCGGAATGCGCCCGCTTTGGCTGCCTATGCCTGACCTTCTTGCGGGGGTTGATTACGAATTGCCAAACGGCATAACTCCCCTTGAATGGTATGCCTTAATAAAGTATTCAAAGGCATACATAGGCAACAATATGCACCCTATAGTAATTGCCTTGCATAACTGCGTGCCGTTTTATTCTTTTGACCAATACGGCGTAAAAAGTTACCTCTTTAAAAGTAACGAGAAGGCCAGCAAAACCTACCATATATTAAAGTCTGCCGATATGTTCGATTGGCGCACAAAGGCAATATTCGCCGAAATGCAAATACCATCGCCGGAGCATGTATGGGACAAGTTGGATAACTTCGATAAGGCAAAATGCGCGGCGTTTGCGGCAACTCGGCTTGCCGAATATAAAGACATGATGACCCGCATATTTGCAAACTTCGGCGCATAGTATGTACATCCCGCTTTTTTTTATCCGGTATATTTATGGCAAAAATTTGCGATCCGCATATTATGTTGGGCAACAATCCGCCTTTTGTAGGATAATGTGCCAAACGCTAAATTCTCATACTCGGTCTTTAATAAGTTAAGGGTCTCTTTACGATGGTGCGAGTAGTACTTTGATTGATATTTACAAAAAGATTTTGGCAAAAAAATGAGCTCAGACAGAAAAAACCTGATACTTTTTACCGGCGACTATCCATACGGCCGCGGCGAGGCTTTTTTAGAACACGAAATCGAGATACTCTCAAAGGATTTTGACGAGATACTCATTTGCACCAAGTATGAGCATAACCCCAAAAAGGTTCATAGACCACTGCCGCCAAACGTGCGCATAGTGGGCGGTCTTGTGCCCCAAAACAAGAAGGCTCTGATTAGAAAAGCCTTATTGTCATTCACGCCGCGCGCGGATTTTTATTTTTTAAAAGAACTCATTAAAGGGGGGCCACTTCGCGGCAAAGCCGCATTTGTGCGCGCGTTTTCGGGGTATCTGACGCTTAAAATATATCTTAAGTCTAAGCTGTATGCAGACCTTCTGGCAAAAAAGAACACGGTGTTTTATTATTATTGGGGAGTCGGCCAAGTTTATATGCTGCCTTTCATAAAGAAAGATCCATCAAACCTCTATATAGCAAGAAACCACGCATCAGACTTGTTTGTCGAGAACAGCAACGGATATCTGCTATTGCGCAAAGAGGTATACAGCGCCCTTGACGAGCTTTTTCCGATAGGCGGTTTTCATGCAAAATACCTGCATGATAAATTCGGCGTGGACTATTCAAAAATGCAAATACACAGGCTTGGAACGAGGGACTACGGACTTTCGCCGATACCCGCGCAAGACGGCCGCATAACGATTGTTTCATGCTCCACCCTTTTTAAGCAAAAACGCGTCGGCCTTATTGCGGAAGCCCTCATGCACGTTAAAAACAAGGTTACGTGGCACCATTTTGGCGACGGCTACATGATGCCTGAAATAAAACGCTTAACAACCCTTCTGCCCAAAAACATAAAAGTGGTGCTGCACGGTTGGCAACCGCTCTCGACAGTACTTGCATTTTACAAAGAAAATCCCGTAGATATTTTCATCAACGTAAGCTCCGCAGAAGGCATACCGGTGAGTATTATGGAAGCCATATCGTTCGGCATTCCGTGCGTCGGCACAAACTGCCTCGGCGCAACTTCTGAAATCGTGAACGATTCAGACGGCAAGCTGCTTGAGCCAGATTTCAAGAAAGAAGAACTTGCAACAATCATTGACGCCGCAAAAAACCCGCAGTGGCGCGCAAAGCGCGAAGGCGCACGCGGCGTTTGGGAACAGTTTTACAGCGCCGATAAAAACTTCGGCGACTTTTCAAAAGCCTTAAGGAGCCTCTGATGGGCGATTCAGCCAGAATTGTGAAAAACATAGCCATCCTGTTTGTCAGGATGTTTATGATATCGGCCGTAGTGCTATACTCTTCGAGAGTCCTCTTAGAGTACATGGGCGTCGAAGACTTCGGGGTATATTCTCTCATAGCGGGTTTCATAGGCCTTTTTTCATTTATGAGCCTCTCGCTTGCGATATCCGTGCAAAGGCACTTCTCGCACGAGATGGGAGCCGGCACCCCAGAAACATTGCGCAATACTTTTGGAGCCGCAGTCATAATACACTTTGGCCTCGCCTTTATAATACTTCTGCTTGCGGGCACAATAGGCTTTTACCTTTTTGACAAATATATAAACGTGCCGCCACACTCAAAGGCGGCCGCAGACGTGCTTTATTTTTACGTGCTGATAACCTTTTGCACAAAAATACTCTGCGTGCCGCACTGCGCGTATCTTATGGCCAAAGAAAACATGCTTGTGCTTTCTGTTGCAGACTTTGCGGAAAACCTCTTGAAGCTGCTTGCGGCCTTCGCCCTCGCATGGCTGCCTTCGGCCGCAAGAATGTCCTATTACGGACTTTTCATAGCGGCGGTGTCGGGTACAATGGTTGTCTTTTACGCGCTCTATACTTATGTAAAATTCTCAGACTGCCGCTACTGCGTCCCCAAAGAACGCAAATATTATAAGAATTTGTCGTCTTTTGCCATGTGGAACATGATAAGCTCGTTCTCCGTAATCGCAAAGCTGCAAGGCGGCACGGTGATTTTAAACATATTTTTCGGCCCCGTGGCAAATGCGGCTTACGGCATAGCAAATCAGGTTAACAGCGCGCTTTTGCAGTTTTCAAGCACCATAACTAAGGCTGTGAATCCCCAGCTCATGCGTAAATATGCCGAGAAACGCTATGCCGAAGTTAACTCTATTGCGCGCGCGTCCGTCAAATTAATATATTTTGTGGTATTTACCGTCGCGCTGCCGCTCTTTGCGGAAACATCATTCATATTTGAGAATTGGTTGACCGTGGTGCCCCCAAACTCTGTAATTTTCGCAAAATTTTTTATAATAATCATACTTATAGACACGCTTTCAAACCCCCTAATGTCTCTCATGCAAGCTACGGGACGCATAGCTTTTTACACGACTAGCGTAAGCCTGATACAGCTTTTGATACTGCCGTTTGCATGGTTCGCATTTGACGCAGGTTGCCCTGAGTACTCCCTATTTGCAATAACTATAGCGGTGTCGGTCGTATTGCTTTTTGTGCGCGTAGGCTTTGCCCATTACTCGGCAAAGTTGGATTCTGCAGCTTTCTTAAAAAACGTGCTGTTGAGGATTGCAATAATGACCGCAGCTTGCGCGCCGATACTTGTGCTTACGCATCTTATTGAGTCGGGGCTTTTGAGGTTTCTTGCCGTTTGCGCGCTTTCAGTACCTCTTTCGGCAACGGCATTCTGGTTTGCGGCCCTTTCTGACTCTGAACGCTTAAAGGTAAAAAACGCCGCATTTAAAAAGGCGGCGGCTATAATCTGCGCGGTTAAAGGCAGACGCTCGGTTTAGTCGTCAAAACGCTTTAAGCGCAAAGGGCAAGTGCAAAGCACGGCTATCAGGGCAAAGGCCCCTATGGTAGAGGTAATATGCATGTGTATGTCAAAGCACGAATGCAAAAATATGAGAGCCCCGCCGCCGAGCAGCACAAACTTTGAAGAAGAAAGCCCGCTTGCAAAAGACATATATAAAAGCTGCGCTCCGCCTATGAAGATTAGGAGGATGCCCGCCAAACCATATTCTACGACGTATTCAAACAAGTCGTTATGCGCGTGAGAAAAACTCACCATTGCGCCCGCCTTGTCGTTTTGACCGGCCACAAACTTTTTAATCGATACAAACTTATAAGAACCCGCACCGCTGCCCCAAAGAAACGGAGATTCCTTAATGATGGATATCGTCACTGTATTTATACCGAGTCTGGAATCAAAAGACTTTTCAAACTCATGGCTGAAAGTCGGCTGATGAAGGATTTTTGAAAGCACATAGCCAGATCCGAACCACGCCGTTGCGCCCGCAGAAAGCGAAAGAAATATTATTACGCCGACCACCACTCTCGTCCCGAAACGCGCGTATATGAACTTGCCCACCGCTACAAAACCCGCGACCGCAAATATGAGAAGCGATATTACCATACCGCCGCGGCTCTTTGAAAAAAGCACGCCCGCAAATATTGCGACAGTCCCAGACCCTATTACGCAAGCTGAAGTATAATATGCCAATTTGCCTATATAAAAGCGCTTCGCGTAAAGCTCAAAAGCCAAAGCAAGCAGACAGGCGAGCCCTAAGTTTAAAAACGCCGTCGCGGCATTGGACAAAAAGAAAGTTCCGAAAAAATCACCCTCAGAGATATATAAACCGTAGACCGCCTTAATGCCCGAAAAATTTTGCCATAACCCAAAAGCAGACATTAATGCGCAATTAAGGCCGAAAAAAAACATTGCGACTTTTGCGTAAACAGGTCTGTCAAAAACCACATATGCAGAAGATGAAAACATCAGCACGCAAAATATGACGACAAGCGACCAAAGGGCATTTCCGTTCTCAAAATCATCGGCGTAAGAGCTCGGCAGGAATCTTATATAATCAAGCGGAACAATCGAGTAATAACCGTTGTACTGTACCATGCGCGCAGATGGGTTGAGCGCCTGCACGCCGGTCAAAATCAAAAGAGCCAGACCGCACCAGAAAAATGCGTTTTTAAATATGTTGCGGCCGCCATTAAACCCGTTAAAAAAATAATGCATAAGTACGCACAAAAATGCGCATGAGGCCAAAGCTGTCATGACAAACAAAGAATTGCTCGTCATGCCTGAAATTAGCCATGTAAAGGCCGCCGCGTCCGCAAGCACAAACGCCAATGCCGCCTTTTTAAAATCAAAATTTAACGCAACTTGCATGGGTGTAGCTTTGGGAGTTGTTTTGTATTAAAAGCGGTGCGCATCAGGCACATCTCGCCCGAAAGCGCTATTGCCGAAATCTCCTATTACGCAGTAACCGTTTTGTATTGCACCGTAAACAGAGCCAAAATACGCAAATATATAAAGAGTGTAGCACGGCATATAAAATACTATACTCACATTTGTAAGCACGATGAACATGAAAAGCGCGGCAGCAAAGCTGGAAGCATAATACGAACGAACCTTTATTAATTTAAGAGCGGTTCTGCAAAGGCTCAGCAAGAAACCCACAATGAATATGAAGCCTATAAATCCGTAGCAGTAAAGCGTTTCAATATAATCATTATGCGCTGATAACCCGAGGGAAGAATCAAAAGATGTCGCCCTGAACCCCTTGCCGAAAAGCTTTTGCACGGTATCGGAATTCCAATACATTGAAAGCAAATCTCGCCATATATCAAAGCGCCCGCCGCCGCCGGAAGTCTCAATAGCGTCAAAACGGTCTGATATAAAACTACCCGTTCGGATATTGATATAATACGCAAGCCCGGCCACACCGACAAGCAGAACGGGCAACAGCATGATGTACACCACTCTGAAACGTTTTTCTAAAAAGACATTTTGTATAAAAAAGTAGACAAATACCGCACCCAAATAAGCCACAAAACCGCCGCGCTTTGCCGAGAAAAAAACAACCGCACCTATGAGAATAATACCTACATAGCGCACAAGCTTGTTGCGATTTGCCAGTATCCAAGGCAGAATAAACAATGAGTAATACCCCTCTTGGACGACTGCGTTATCTTTTGACCAAGTTACATCGTAATATATCCTCAAAAAAACCACCGATGCCGCAATAAGTATGACCACATATAGCCAAGTGTTCATTATAAAAACCCCGGGAGCGGCCTTTGAAAGCAAATAATAGAACATGAAAATATATACAGGTATTGCGGGATAAATAAGAGCCCTGCCAAAATCTTTTGCGGCATATTCTATATAGAGAAATGACATAAACGATATAGAGGCCAAAAGCATCAACATGAACTTAACACTCAAAGGCGTGTTCGTAAAACAGGACAAAAAATTAAAAAGCATGAAAACGCCGCCAAAGGCGGAATAAAGCAGATATGTTGCAACAACAATACCGCCTTCCTCTTCGACATTGCCGCCAAATACATCTCGCGAAACCATTATCGAATATGCAAGCGCGACAAACTGTATAGCGAAAAACACTAAAGCCCACAAATAGTTCAGTTTGTTGCCGTAACCCATAATATCGTAATTTTTAAAGGCCTAATTTTGAGTAAAACTTTTGGCATAACAAGCCTTATTTGCGCGATACCACTTTTTTGAGAGGTTGGACAGTTAATAAATAATGACTTTACAAAATCGTCTTCTCTATGTTTAATCCGTCGAAAACTTCAACACGTATTGGGAGAGGCAAGTGAAACACATTTCATTGATTATTTTGGGGCTGTCAGCTTGTTTTGCCGCTTGCGCTTGCGCAGCCGTAAAAAACGCAGAAATCAAACCCGCCGCAACAAAATTTGCGCCCGGCAAGCTGTGGTTAGATACCGAAGGCAAGCCTATAAACGCCCACGGCGGCGGCGTCATCTATTGGGACGGCACATACTACTGGTACGGCGAACACAAAATTTTAGGCAAGTCTGAAAAAGACATGGCCGACGGCGGCATACACTGCTACACCTCAAAAGACCTTATAAATTGGGAAGACAAAGGGTTGGCGCTTTCCGTAGATTATGACAATCCGCAAAGCGAAATAGCCTACGGTTGCATTTTGGAGAGGCCGAAAGTCGTATATAACGCGCGCACAAAAACATTCTCGGCATATTTTAAACTTTATCCCAAAGGCAAGGGATATGACACTGCTTATCTTGGGGTAGCAACGTCAAAATCGCCGCTCGGGCCATTCAAATACAGCCACCGCGCGCTTTCCGCCAATGCCGAAAAAGGCACCGGAGATTTTTATTTATACGTAGACGACAAGGGCGACTTGTATCACTTTGCCGTACGCAAGCCCGACAAGGCTTTCTGCCTTACCAAGTTTAGCGAAGACTTTATGCAGCCCGTAGGGCAAACCGCCGTGCTGCCCGGCGTGCCCGCAAAGACAGAAGCGCCCGCAGCTTTCTTTAAGGACGGCAAGTTCTATATTTTGGCGTCAGATTCTTCCGGCTGGAAGCCCAACGCCGCAAAGCTTTTAAAGGCCGATAGCATATACGGCCCCTATGAAAACCTGGGCAACCCCGTAAGCGGCATAAACCCCTTAAACGGCTTGGGTAAAGAGGCTACATTCGGAGGCCAAAGCTCTTATATAATTAAGGTTGAAGGCAAAAAAGACGCGTATATAGCCATGTTTGATATTTGGTATCCAAACCACCCCATTGAAGGCAAATATATTTGGTTGCCAATTGAGTTTGAAGACGGCAAGCCCGTCATAAAATGGAAAAACGAGTGGGATTTGTCGGTATTTGACAAGTAGCCGCGCAAGACGCGTCTTTACTTGGTATAAATATTGCAATGTACGCTTTGCTGACGCCGACGCAAAATGGCGTACATACATTTACACGCAATTTATTTTATTTTTATGCCGAGAATTCCGGCATTTTGCGCGAACTTCATGTCTGAGTCGCTGTCGCCCAACATAATACTGCGCGACAAGTCTATATCGGGGAAATCTCTCTTTGCCTGCTCAATCATACCGACATTAGGCTTGCGGCAAGGATGAGATGCATCGGTGGATGTGCAGTAGTAAATTTTGTCTATGCGGCCGCCCGCCCTTTCGATTTCGGAACACATTCGTACGTGTATTTGCAAGAGCGCATCCTCTGTCATCAAGCCGCGCCCTACGCCGCGCTGATTCGTAACCACTATTACACGCTTAAAAAAGCGTCCGAATTTTTTGAAAAGGCCAAAGAATTCTTTACGAAACTCAAACTCATCCCAGTTTTTGACGTAGTCTTCTTTGCGCAACACATTTATCACGCCGTCCCTATCAAGGAAAAGTGTGTCAGAATAGTGTTTCAAATCAACTCCGTCAAATATGGAATTGAAGAGGCAATTCTCTGTCGGCTCTTGCATAATCTTCCGGAATACCAATATCTATAAAATATCCGTCGCTGAAAAAACCCGTGACTTTACCGTTTTGTGCAGCAGATTTAAAAACATCATTTTCAAGGGAAAATTTTTCAGGAAGCTTGTCAAATAAAATGCTCGTATTAAGCATGTATACGCCCCCGTTAATTTGCCCCTTTGCGCAAAATTCTTTTTCTTTAAAAGCGACCACTCTACCATGAGTGTCAAGCTCTACATTGCCGTAGCGGTCAAAGTTTTGCATTGGCTTAAGCGCCATGCAAACGGGGGTTCGGGCTTTGGCGTAGGCTGCTTCAAGCGCCTTTAAATCTACGTCAAAAAATGTATCGCCGTTCAACACGCATATATTTTTTGAACCGCTCAACTCCGCAGCTTTTTTGATTGCACCCCCCGTGCCCAGGGGTTGATTTTCAACCGAAAATTGCGACTTGAACCCGAAGTTATGCCTCTTTACCCAGTCTTCGATAATTTCAGACTTATAACCCGTGGCAAAAATTACATTACTTACATCAAAGCGCGAAAGGTATTCTATAAGGTAGCGCAAAAAAGGATGGCCGGCGACGATAGCCATAGGCTTGGGAATGTCTTTTACCACAGATTTCAGGCGTGTCCCCATACCGCCTGCCAAAATTATAACGTCCATAAGCGCACCTATTGTTTTTTTAAACCTCCGAAAATTGCCTCTTCAACAAGATAACAGATGATGTGGCCTATAAGAATATGCGACTCTTGTATACGCGGAGTCTCTGCGGAAGGAACCCTTATGCAGATATCGCAAAGGTCTTTCATCTTGCCGCCGCCGCCGCCCGTGAGACCTATTGCAAATATGCCTTTTTGCCTTGCAACGCCCAGCGCCGCCAAAATGTTTGGCGAATTCCCCGAGGTAGAAAACGAAATGAAAACGTCTCCCTCAACGCCGTTGGCCTCAAGCTGACGCGCAAAGAGACGCTCAAAACCGTAGTCGTTGCCTATCGCAGTCATTATTGAAGTGTCTGTTGTAATAGACATTGCCGGAAGCCCCGGTCTGTCAAAGTAAAACCTGCTCACAAACTCTCCGGCTATATGCTGGGCGTCTGCGGCACTGCCGCCATTACCAGCAAGCAACACTTTGCGTCCGCGCTTGTAGGCATCCGTTATCGCGGAAGCGGCGTTTTCAATAAGCGCCAAAAGTTCTGCCGAATCAAGAATATCTCGTTTTACCGCAATAGAATCTGCTATCTGTTTTTTTATTTTTTCAGACATAAATAGATATTATAAAATTTTCCAACCGTGTGCGCCGTCCTCGGTAAACCTTACGTTTACAGTTCTGCCGGAAAGTTTACCAAGTGCATTTGTTACCGAAACGCGCTTTGCTGGATCAAGCATAAACATTATGAAACCGCCGCCGCCAGCGCCGCTGACCTTGCCGGAGAGGGCACCAGCGCCCAAGGCCACGTCAAAGGCCTCTTGAATGACGCCATTTGTTATAGCACCCGCCATTTTCTTTTTGTTTTCCCAAGCTTGTTCAAGGATTTTTGAGACTCCCGAAATGTCACCGCGCAAGAGAGCGTTTTTCATGTCATAGGTGTTTTCTTTTAGCTCATGCATGGCATTTATGGAAGTCTGGTTACCCATCTGCGTGTTCTTTTGCTGTTCTTCGATTATTTTTGCAGAAGACCTTGAAACACCCGTAAAATAAAGGAGCAAAGACGATTCAAATTCATCGGTAATCCAACGCTTAACACGCAGAGGATTTACAATCACAATATCGTCTTTTTTAAATTCCATGAAGTTGAAACCGCCGAAGGTTGCGGCGTACTGGTCTTGTCTGCCACCGCCCAATGAGAGCTCTTGCCGCTCTATTATAAAGGCTTTATGAGCCATGTCGTAATCACCCAGAGGCAAAGAAAACCACTCGGCAAAGGCCTTTAAAATTGCCACTACCATTGTGGAAGAAGAGCCCAAGCCGCAACCCGAAGGGGCATCAGAATATGTCGTTATACGACATGGCGGGACTTTCCCGACTATTTTAAACACATGGTTGTAAACCCCCTTAAGCAAGTCTAAATTGCCGTCTATATCCATGAGTTTGCCTACGGGGCCCCTGTAAGATTTGCCCATATCGGCCGCCGTAAGTTCAACATAATCTCCCGAATCAACGAGTTCTATGGTGCAGTATGCGTACATATTTATGGTAACGTTCAGAATAGCGCCGCCGTAAATGTCGCAATATGGGGAAACGTCAGTTCCTCCGCCAGAAAGGCCGAGCCGCAAAGGTGCTTTTGATCTTATTATCATAAAGTTTTTTGTTCACTGAAAAAGTTAAGTTCAACTCTGTAAAATCTACAGCTTAAACCCACGCTCGGCAACGTGAACTATTAAGCCAACCGCTTAAAACTTGCGTTTAAAAAACGATGTGAAACCTACGTCAAGACCTTAGCCGCGTCAAGTTGAAATTACGGGCCATTCTTTATCTTGACTAGGTTTATAAGGAAAGGTAATGCTTGTTCAATTTAAAAGACTGCAAATCTTAAAAGTATGAAAGTTCTCTTTGTATCATCGCCGTCTTTTGTAGACCTTGATGTCTCTTTAATGCGTGCAATGCGGAAATATGCCGAAGTTCATTACCTTCTTCAGCTTACTCCGTATTGGCTAAAATCCAGCTTTGTAAACATAGAAACCCCTCCTCAAGCATCCGGCCTTTACGCGGCTCAGGATGTCCCGGAATTCGCAAAGCTCGGCGATTGGATAGATATGGACAAAGCTTATGTCCAGTATCGAAAGAACTCCCGCAGACTTTCGCTTGACACCATCAGAATGCAGCTTGAATTTCAGCGTCTTGTTAAAAAACTCAAGCCCGACATAATACACTTCAACAATGTAGTCAACTTCCAGTTCATACCGTTTTTGTTGACATGCAAAATCCCAATGGTGATTACCTATCATGATCCCATTCCCCATTCCAGCGACCTTACGCGCCTAAATAATATAAGATTACGTATCAATTTAAAACTCATAAAAAATTCCATACTTCTCAATAAAAACGCCCTACCCGATTTTCTGCGTCTTTACGGTAAACGTCCGGAGGATACTTTCACATCAAAGATCAGCGTTTGCGACTATCTTTGCGAATTCAAGAAAAAGGATGCTCAAAGACTTACCATACTGTTTTTCGGCCGTATTGAAGAATACAAGGGCGTTGAATATCTTTTGCAGGCTTTCAACAAAATCTGTAAAGACTATCCCAATGCCGAACTGCTTATAGCCGGCAGGGGCAAGCTTTACTGGGACGAGAATCTGCACAAAAACAACCCGCAGATAAAAATATACAACAACTTTATAGAAAACCGTCTTCTCACAGAAATGTTGCAAGAGGCCAAGTTCGTTGTATGCCCCTATAAAGATGCAACGCAAAGCGGCGTCATAATGTCGGCCTACGCGCTTGAAACACCTGTTATATCAACAAATGTAGGCGGACTCGGTGAATATATTGAAGACGGCAAAACCGGTTTTCTCGTTCCGCCATGCGATGCAGACGCCATCGCGGAAAAAATGAAAATCTATCTGAATAATCCTGAAATTCTTACAGCCCATTCTCAAAATATACGCAAAATCTATTACGAAGGCGAATATTCTTGGGATGCGATAGCGCTTAAAGACATTGAATGCTACAATCGCGTGATAGCAAAAAACGTATCGCAAAAATCTTAAATTACGTCGCTTAAAATCTTAAGATTAAAAATGTACGATACGAAGCTTGATTTTTGTAAATAAGTTATGCGTCTTAATAAATTTCGCCCGCTAGGCGCAAAAGCTTTATCTTAATTTTACAATATTCTTAAAAAAACCTATGCAAGATTATTTAAGTCCGCAGTTTTTCATCGGCAGTCTTTTTGCGATAAATAAAAGCATTTTGCGCATACCGAAATTCCAAAATAGGCTTGCTTCTACGCATATAATTTTAAAAGGCCAAGGTAAACGAAAACCGCATCTGTTGAAATAAATGATGTCCGACGGATTTTAATGAAATATTTCAAATGTTTAGCGAAAAATAAATCGCTTGATTTTACCTTGTTGCTAAATTAGGTTGCTCGGATTTATAAAACTTATGCTGTTTTGCTCGCTAACTTTCATATATATCTTTTTGCCTGTTTTTTTAATCGGCTACCATGTCTGCATTAAGATGAAAGTAGCCATTGCTCCGGCTCTGTGGATTGCGGCTTGCTCCTTGTACTTTTACAGTTACTGGAACTGGAAGTATTTTGTTCTGATAATGTCATCCATTTTAGTAAACTATTACATATCTCTCTTTCTGCATTCAAAAATTTCTGGCTACGCAAAAAAAGCTTTTTTTTATCTGGCTATAATTTTCAATCTGGGGCTCATCGGCTATTATAAATACGCAAACTTCTTCATAGATAACGTAAATGCCGTAGCTCAAACAAAAAAGCACGCCGCAATCAGTTCTATTATTTTATTGACGCATAAAAATTTTTATCAGACTTTGCCGCATGGGTTTTATATCAAAACATAAGTTTTATGCCGTTTCATTATTGATTTTTATAAGCGCGTTTGCCCTGAGATTCTTTTGGATAAGCGCATCCTTCCCCCAAGACGATGCCGCAATAAAGCAAAGTTTCTCGCAGAATGATACGCCTTCATACATCGTGCCCGCTTATTTTCTTTATGAAGATGGCACATTCAATTACAGTTACGGCATGGCCGATAAAATAGGCTTTTCGGCGGAAAAACTTTTTTTCGGCCCCGATAATGACACAAATTTATTTAAGCACGCCTACGACGCGCCAAAATCCTTTGCACGCAGGTTGCCCGTTTACAGTTTTTTTCTGCAAATAATACCTGCTACAGATTCTCTTTCTGCGGGTTTATATAGGGTTCTTCTTCTACAGGCACTCTTTGACTCCGCAAGTTGCGTATTCATCTTCTTAAGTGCTTTTATAGTTTTAAAGAAACTTTCTTTGGCAATTTCTGCGACAGCGATATATGCATTTAATCCGCTTGCCATAGAACTTACAGGGTTACTCTTTACGGAAACCGCATTTATATTTTTCTTCTCGGCGGCTACATGGGCGTTTTTGAGTTTTTTAAGCAAAGATGCGCTTAAATATTTGGCTGCGGCAGCGGTATTGGCGGCTCTGGCATCGCTCACTCGGCCGGTCGGCCTTGTACTCACGGGTGCAATGGGGTTGACGCTGGGTTTGGGGGGAATATTCGGGGCGCTGCGCCAAAAAAAACTCAAGCCTTTGGTTCGCAATTTTGCGCTTGCGTCCGCCTTGGGAGTAACTGCTTTCACCCCGCCTATGCTTTGGGCTTACAGAAACTATTCGGCAACCGGAGAATTTTTTTATGAGCCTACACAGGCAATCAACAGGGTTTTTTATCTGTCCGCACAAGTCTTGGCGGATTCGCAAAAAATCAGTCTCGATGATGCGCGCGTTATGGCCTATGCCGAATGCGTAAAGATTGCGCAAGAGCGCAACATAGACCTATTGCAAAGGCCGCTAAATCAGACACCATCTGTCATGAACGCTGCCGCCGACAACCTGCTTAAAGGCAAGGCGCGCGCAGCGTTTTTAAAAAATGTCAAGGGTTCCGTATTTTGCCTTATGCCATCATTGGCGCCATTTACGCGCATGGGGCTTATAAACGCGGACAAAGTCTCGGGCGACAGATACACAAAAGAAATGGGAGATATTTTGAAGCAACGCGCAAAAAGCGCATTCTCGGCTCAAAATATTTTAGGTATCGCATACGCGGCGGCATATTTCGCGGCAACTGCGTTTTGCTTGGGCGGCGCATTTCTTTTTCTAATCCTTTGCGCGCTTCGTAAAATCGCATTCACATGGATGTACTTTTTTTTATGGGTTATGGCGCTGGTTCAAATTCTGGCGGCGGGAGCGGCGGGCGGCGCAAGGTTCGGGCTGACAATAATCCCTTCTCTTGCAATATTCGCACTGGCAGCGACAGCCTGCCTTGCAAATGGGTTTATACGCCGCTTTAAGAAATCTTGACCGCACCTGCGTTGCGGGCTTTTTTTGCGGTAAATAAAAGCATTTTGCGCATACCGAAATTCCAAAATAGGCTTGCTTCTACGCATATAATTTTAAAAGGCCAAGGTAAACGAAAACCGCATCTGTTGAAATAAATGATGTCCGACGGATTTTAATGAAATATTTCAAATGTTTAGCGAAAAATAAATCGCTTGATTTTACCTTGTTGCTAAATTAGGTTGCTCGGATTTATAAAACTTATGCTGTTTTGCTCGCTAACTTTCATATATATCTTTTTGCCTGTTTTTTTAATCGGCTACCATGTCTGCATTAAGATGAAAGTAGCCATTGCTCCGGCTCTGTGGATTGCGGCTTGCTCCTTGTACTTTTACAGTTACTGGAACTGGAAGTATTTTGTTCTGATAATGTCATCCATTTTAGTAAACTATTACATATCTCTCTTTCTGCATTCAAAAATTTCCGGCTACGCAAAAAAAGCTTTTTTTTATCTGGCTATAATTTTCAATCTGGGGCTCATCGGCTATTATAAATACGCAAACTTCTTCATAGATAACGTAAATGCCGTAGCTCAAACAAATTTTGTGTTTCAGCAGATTATACTGCCCTTGGGCATATCGTTTTTCACGTTTCAAGAGCTTACCTTCATCGTAGACACCTACAAGGGTCGGGCGCCGAAATACACGCTGCTTAATTACATAGTCTATATATCGTTTTTCCCTCAGCTTATAGCCGGTCCTATTGTTCACCACAATGAACTTATGCCGCAACTTAACGAGTATAAGAACATATCTTACGGTAATCTTGCGGTCGGGGTTACGGTGTTTGCATTAGGTCTATTCAAAAAGATTATGTTTGCGGACTATTGCGGCGAAATCGCAAACCCCATATATAACGGAGTGACGAACGGTTATGGCGTTACTACGCCCGAAGCTTGGGATGCTTGCATATCTTACACCCTACAACTATATTTTGACTTCTCTGGCTATTCCGATATGGCGCTCGGCTTGGCTTTCATGCTCGGCATTAATTTGCCAATCAACTTTGACTCGCCCTATAAGGCAAAAAGTATAATAGAATTTTGGCGCAGATGGCACATAACGCTTTCGCGGTTTTTAAGAGATTATATTTACATACCCCTTGGCGGTAACCGCAGCGGCGCAATAAGAAAACACTCAAACCTACTTATGACAATGCTTATAGGCGGCCTATGGCACGGTGCCGCATGGACATTTGTGGCGTGGGGCGGACTCCATGGCATTTATCTTGTCATAAACAACATATGGATACGCTTCTTGGAAAAGTCGGGCATGACGGGATTGCGTGGCAACTTTTTTTACAAAATTGCGGCGCTTACGCTCACCTTCACGGCGGTAGCGCTCACATGGGTGTTATTCAGGGCTGAAACCTTCTCTTGCGCAAAAGATATCATAACAGCCATGTTCATTCCAACGGATGCCGAAGAAACCACACGCTATTTCGACAACCATGCGATTCTGCCCTTCGGCATAAATGCCGGACTGCCCTTCCACAGATTCATTCTAATATGTCTTGTGCTTGTTTGTGTTTTAATGCCGAATATCCCTGCAATGTTTGCAAAGTTAAAACGCTATAATGCTGACGGCTTCAAGCTTAACTTCTGTTTGGGCGCGGCAATTTTTTTAATTATTTTTCTTTCGCTCGTGCTGATAGGCCGGTCGGGCAGCAGCGACTTTATTTATTTTAACTTCTAACGTCATGAAAATCATAAAAAGACTGTTTTATGTAGCATGCGGTTTTGCGTTCGGAAGTGCCATTCTGGTATTTTTTGTCCTCACTTTCCCCATATCGGGAGCACCGCGTATGTATGAAAAGTCGGACGCATATAACGCAAGAAAAAAAATACCCAATCAAAAGTATGTGTATTCCTCTGGATGGTTTTTTCAGATAGGCTCAAAGGTCACAATAAATAACGAAGGCTTCCATTCTGCGCGCGACTATTTTAAAGGCGAAAACAACGGCATAGCCGTCATAGGCGACAGCCTCGTAGAACTTGTAATGGTAGATGAAGATCATCTTTTCGATAAAATCCTCGGAAGGGATTTTTATACGGCTGGTTCAAAAGTGGAAGTTTTTAATTTGTCCGCCGCAGGTGCGGGACTCGGGGACATTTTCAAATTCATAAAATTTGGCCAAGAGCGGTTAGGATGCAAATGCGCCGTTATAAAGCTAAGCTACCTCGATATTTCAGACGATATAAGCCGTAACCACGGACACTTTGCATATTTACCCCAATCTGACGGATCTTACAGTGTACAAGAGATACCTCACAATCAATCTTCGGAATTTTATAAGGATTTTGCTCTCATAAGATTTTTCTTTTTCAATCTTGGATTAAACCCCAAAGATATAAAAGCGAAACTCGCCGCAGCTTTTGACATGGCGCCAAAAACTCCGCAGCAAAAACCTGATACTTCGCGTGTTTTGACCGCTGCGGAAAGAAAACTATTCGACACCTTTTTGAATGACACAATTTCAACGCTGGGTTTAGAAAACATTCTAATACTTTACCAAGAAAGCGGCAAGTATCCGTCTATAAACCAAGAAATGTCGGATATATTCAAATCACGTCGCCTCGAATACGTAAATGTGAGCGAAATTTTGAAAGATTCTTCGCCCCGCAAAATGTATAGCTTTTACAATGACGCGCATTGGAATAAAAATGCCGTAGAGAAAATTTGCGCGGCCATAGTAAACACAGATTTTGCCGCTCGTATAAAAGCTCGGGCTTGCGACACAAACCCAAAGTAATACATATAACCTTGTGTAATTATATATTTAAAATAAGCGCAAGCGATATCTCTATTATTTCTAATATCGCATATGCTTATTTAAGACGTAAGTATGTCCGTCTTTATCGGCGGCCTTTTTTTTGCGGTAAATAAAAGCATTTTGCGCATACCGAAATTCCAAAAGAAAGTTGCGCCTATGGATATGATTTTCGAAATTGAGGGCGCGTAACCCAGTTTGTCGGCAAAAAACCAAACTACAGCCGTCGAAATGCCAAGCCCGACAAGTCCCGTGAGGGCAAATACGGGAAGCTCAATGCGCTTTTTGTATTTGCGGGTGCCGAAAATCCAAACTACGCTTAACGCATAGTTTGTTATGAGCCCAAGTATAAAGCCTGCGACGTTTGAAACCACAACCGTGCCCGTAAAATAGTGTACGCCCATAAACGCTGCAAAATCTACCAAAGCCGCAACGCATGACACAAAAAAATACTTCACAATCTGTACATACCAACGCTCCTTATGGCGGGCGTGCTTTTCAGAAATCTTGCCGAGAAGAGTTTTGCGATATTTTGACGCCGCATCAAACAAGCAGGCAAATGCCAGTGCCGACAATATGAAAAAATAAGGAATAATAGGCAAGGAATACCGCGCGGAAGCCGCAACGCCAACCGAAAAAAGCTGCACAAACACTATCACACATAAAAATATGACAGGAACGCTCAATTTAATTTTGCGCAGCGCCATTAACAGAATGAGCAAGGGTATACCCAATACCGCAAAAAATAATGAAGATAAGTATATGAAGAATGCCAAAATCCAAAGTATAGGCATTGAAAATATCTGATTTGCAAAAAAGCCTGTCGTGTCGCACAGAAATCCTAAAACATCTATTTTATTGGGCGTCGGGATATTGGTATTGCAAGCACCGACTACATTCAAGAGTCCGTAATCGGGATAAAAAATAAAAAACGGCCCTGAGATAAAATTGGATTTTAGCGAATAAGACCATCCCGCGTTTTTAAGAAACCCGTCGGCAACGGAGTTGAGGATGCTTGGATACTGATTCAGGGGCGTTTGCGTGAGATCTATACCGCGGGCTTCGGCAGATTTTACGCAATCCGCATAAACCATATACTGCGCATCGACAAGCGACATTTTTTTTTCTTTGGCAATATAAGGCACAGCTACATAAAACGCCCTATTCACGGCGTATGTGGGCTCAAAAGAAAATTCCCCGTTTTGCTTAAAATTCCTATAAGACCAAGAACCCGCGAGAATCGTAAAAACGCAAGCGACCGCAAGACCTGCAGAAAAATCCCAAACCAGCGGCTTTAAGTTTTTTGCGGCATATGCGCAGTATAAGCCGCGCAGTCCAAGTACAAGCCCCATTGCCCCAAAGAGCACAAGGCCCACAGGCCTTGTGAGCAAGGCTACGCTTGAAACTAAAAGCGCCGTCAAAAGCCATTTTACCGCCTCCTTAGTATAAGCCGCTTTAAGGTAATTTAAAAAAAGCAAAACAGAAAACGCAAAAAGAAAGGCAAAAAACGTATCGGTAAGCAACCTTGCGCAACATACCACCGCCGAAAAGTTGATTGCATAAAAAAAAGCGGGGATGAAACTCAAAACCGAATATTTGCCGAGCAAGAGAGCGGCTATCCAAAATATAAAAAGCGCCGTTACGGAATCTAAAACGCATTGCAACAATATTACGGCGGCAACACCCGACGCGTAAGACGGAAACGCGGGTATTATCATAAGCAGGCATGAATACGCTGGCAGTCTGCGCGTGTAAGAAGTCTCATGATTGTAAATAAAGCCCCACTGCGGATTTTTGCCCGTCGGGTCTTTGCCGAAATTTACAGTATTGGGCTTGTCGTCAATACCTATGCGCGCGGCCATTTCGGAAGAGTAGCAAAACGCACCCTTCTCATAAAGGTAATACGCCGGCACTACATATGTGGGAGAATCTCCACCCTGAATCAGATATGCCGGAGTATGCGCGCCGTCCGCCCCCGCCACATTTGCAGAGAAGATAAAATACGCGTAAAAACCCCTGAGCAACAAGGCCAGAAAAAAAACGCCGAGAGATGCCAAAAGCTTAAACGACATACAAGATTTCCTTCGCATAATCGACGCGCACTACTTTTTGCTCTCGTGATACTCTTCTTGGGTGTTCACGCTCCAGACATTATCCTTTGAAGTGCTGCCGGAATGCATATTTTTCACAGCCTCGATAGCAGAAAGCATGGAGTGATCCATATTGTTGTAGCGATGCTGACCGTTTCTGCCCACGCAAAACAGGTTTTCAATCTTGTCCAAAAACGCACGGACTTCAGGGAATTCCTTATACCTGCCGAAATATGCGGGATAAGCTTTTTGAATCCTGATTACAACGGAGTCTTTGACGGAGTTTTGCCCTATTACACCGCAAGAAAGCATTTCCTTTTCCGCCAATACCTTCAAAGCGTCGTCCGTCATGCTCCAAATTTCGTCGCCCTCGTTGCAGAAATATTCAAGCCCCATCCAGACCAGCTTTGAATCGGCAACCATATAAGGGCTCCAATTATTGAAGATTTGCAGCCTGCCGACTTTTACGTCCGACTCTTGAATGTAAATCCAATTATCCTCGACGATTTTCTTTGGGTCGATGTCGCTCTTTAAATTCATGTCTGAACAAAGAAGCCCAACCGTGATAAAGTCTCTGTAAAGAAGGCCGTCGCATATCTGCTTTACGTTTTGCGGCACTTCTATGCCATCGAGCTTTGCAACAAGCTCAACAATGGGCATACTTGAAACAAAATAATCGCACTCCACATCTTTTAACGCGCCGTCTTGATCTTTTACGGTAAGGCTTTTTACCCTGCCCGCTTCGCAATTTATTTTGACGACTTCGCTTTGCATCTCAATCTTGCCGCCGCGCGCCAAGACCGATTTTCCGACGGTTTCCCAAAGAAGCCCCGGGCCGAACTTGGGATACATGAATTCTTCAATGAGTGAAGTTTCCACATCCTTTTGAGATATGTCCTTGGGCTTGCGGTCAAACATTTTGCGGACGGCGTGCAGCACCGCTTTTGTGATTGAAAATCCCTTTACGCGCTGTGCGCCCCAGTCTGCGCTTATCTTATTGCAGGGCACGCCCCACACCTTTTCCGTATAGTCCTTAAAAAAGCGCAAGTAGAGCCTGCGACCAAACCTGTTTATAAAAAATTCTTCAAGATTGTTTTCGGGCTTGATTTGAAAAACCATGGCCTTTGCATAGCTTACGCCCATTAAAAACGCCCTTGTCAGACCAAGCTTTTTAAAAGTGTCTGCGGAAAATTTAAGCGGATAGTCAAACAATTTACGCATCCAAAGTATGCGCGACTTTCTTGAGCGGCGCAGCATCACCTCGTCAAACTTTGCAGCGGGATGAGATTGCGACTCCATAGGCAGAACATTGAGCCACCAAGACATAACTTCGTCGCTCTTTGAAAAGAATCTGTGGCCGCCTATGTCTATGCGGTTGCCTTTGTAGTTTACGGTTCTTGATATGCCGCCCAAAATATCGCTCTTTTCAAATACGGACGCTTCAAAATCGGCATTCTTTATGACTTCTGAGGCCGCAGTAAGACCGGCAGGCCCGCCGCCCGCAATTACAACACGCTTTTTGTTATGCATAATATTGTTCTTATATGAATCTGACCGCACAAACCGTGAGGCGGCATTGTTAGAATAATTATTAAAATATTTTCTTTACCCAAAGTATAAAAGGCAAGCAGAAATATCTGGAGAAAATATTATTATGCGCAAAATATTAAGAACGTTTTTCAAATACGAGCGCGTTTGATTCGTGATAAATAGTCTTAGACAAAGCGCTTCTTTAATGCTAAGCTTTGCTGAATGAAACGCTTGATTGTCCGCATATTCTTTTTATTGTTCTTTACCGCAACTACGGCGCTTGCCGCAGTACCGCAAGCGCAAAAGACCGTAATACTGCAAACGCAAAGCGCTTGGAACGGCGTAAAGATTGAGCCTCTGCACATCGCAAACCCCGAAGTCACGGTGGCAAAAGTCACAATACCGAGCGGCGCAATTTTGCCCATGCATAAGCACGTCATGCTTAATGCGGCCTATTTAATAAAAGGCTCACTGCTTGTTGAAACGCAAAGCGGCCAAACCATAACGCTCAAGGCAGGCGACGCAATAAACGAGACCGTAAACACATGGCACTTCGGCAAAAACATCGGCGATGACGATGTTGAAATAATCGTTTTTTATGTCGGAGAAAAAGGCGCGCCGCTCGCAACTGCAAAAGACTAGCGGCATACCTTGTCCGACTTAAGGCGCATTGTTAAAATATGCTCCGCTCTTAGAATTACCCCGCCTTTTACTTTGCGAGGAGCTCCGCAAACCACTTTTGCTGCGCCTTTAATCCAAAAGCGAATGTGCCGCGATGGTTGGCGGTTTTACCGCCAAACACGCCTGAACTTTCCGCCCCGCCCTGGGCTTCTTGATAAGCTACCGGCAAAGTGCCTATGTAAGGCGTTATAATCTCATCCGCGCCGCCCCAATAAAATTGCGTTGGCGTTTTGAAACGCCAGCAGTAGGCCGAATTTTCCTGCAACAGCTTGAAGAAACCGCCTTTTGCGGTGTCGGCGGCCTGCACAAAATCAGGCATGAAAAGTTCATTCACGGTCGGTGGGAATATTTTTGAAGTTTCTTCCCAAGTTATCTTACCGTCGAACAAATCTTTTGCGGCCTGCCTGTATTGCGGGCGCAAAGCCGCATCCGCAAGGCCGTAAAGCTTGTAATAATTTTCATACGCGTGGATTAGCATAGCCACCGCGCCTGATGTCCACTGCACATCAAGCGGCGATTTTACGAAAATCCACTTATTTAAACATAGGTAAATGTCGCTCGGCGTGCTTGCAAAAGCCGCGGCTTTCACCGGGATTCCAAGCTTCTCAAGCCTGTTTAAAAACACCAAAGTGCTGTATGAGCCTTGCGACCATCCGCTTAAAAACAGGTCGGAAGTCTTAATGTTTTTTTGCGCCAAAATTCCGCGAGCGGCAAAAAGCATATCCAAACACGTTTGCGCGGTGCTTTCTTTTATTACGTAGCTATACGCCTCGTCAGAACCGCCGCGCCCAAGATAATCGGCGGCAATCACCACATAACCGTGCGCCGCAAAACACGCAATGGCAAGGCGCGTCTCCATAGATTTTTCGGGGTTTGACGGCACCTCGTCGCGCCCGAAGACCGTGCCGTGCTGATAAGACAAAATGGGCGCAGTTTCGGCGCGCTTTTGCGGAATCGCAATTAAACCGGTTGCGCGCACGGGTCTGTTGGAGTCTTCCGGGATAACGGTAGAATAGGTCACCTTATATAAATCTACGGCGCACTGCGCCTCTTCAAATTGAACGGGATACGCGCTGAACTGCGCATATTCAGACGTAAGTATTGCATTTAAGCGCTTCACGTCGTAAGTGCCCAAGAATTCGCACTCGGGTTCTGCAGCGGCAGTTGTGGCGGCGTGTAAAGATACCGCAAATAAAAATGTAAAAATAAACAGTATGCTCGCGAATATGGTTTTCACGCAGTAAAACATAAAAAAACAAACGCCGCTTAACAAGACTTTTTAATTTTTTTCCGTGGTTAAAATTATTTAAAAAACTTTACACAAAGGGATGCTTGTTGATAGATATGGAGGTCTTAAGAATGGAGAATATCTTTCTACAATTGGCACACCGATGACGGCGAGGTCATTGCCCGAGCACTCAAGGACGGCGGAATATTATGTATTTAGGGTAATGAAGCCTTTCAAGGTTGAGGCAGGAGACGCTGCACCCGCCTTCGGGCAGTTCGGTATGGGCCCACAATTTAGGACGAGTGAAAAGATTCAACAGTTAATTAACGATGGTTTTCTCAAGGAGATAACACGATAGGTATGGATATCCAAAGAGACAATAAAGATTTAAATGACTGCAGGTTAAATTTCTTAAATAAAGGTTTAAGTAAAACGGATTTAAGCGGTGTGCATTATGCCATAGCGCCAAGTTACGCCCTGCCGAGAGACACATATGTTTATGTGTTGGACTCGCATGATTTGGAGGCTAAAGTTTGGGAGACATATATCGCGTATAACGATGAAAAATTCTTCAGAAAGACTTTTTTAGATACTTACATCTCATCGGAAATGTTTTTCGGGTTTTTGGTAGTTTCAAAATGGTATTTGCTAAAGCGCAAGAGGAACTTCATGGAGGATGTAATAGAGCGCAACCTCACAATTAATATGCCCTTGCTCTCTGAAATACTTAAGGATCTCACCAGAATTTCAACAGATTATTATATTGGATATATTGCGGATGATGGCAGTGGAAAACAAGTTCTGGACGACAGATTGTCCCACAGAGGCATATACGGATATTTTTTCTACGAGCGGGGGCAAAAAGCGGGAATGATTACGTTTAATTCCGAATTTGAGGCTTGTTGGTTTTTCCTTACCCAATTGGTCGATTATGATACAGGTGTGGGGTTTAAATAAAATTTGTTTTCAAAATTGATTCTGTAATAATATTCAATAAGTTCTCTTTTGCAAATCTGGATTCAGAAACTAAAAGATTATATTATTTGATTGAGAAATAACTATGCGACGAGGAGATACTAAAGACAATAATGGGGGAGTTCTTCCCTATTTAGACAACTGTTTAATGTATACTGATTTGCGCGGCATTGACTATGCCGTAATACCAAGGGATATACTGCCGAAGGATACATACACCTATGTTTTGGCAACGTATGGCACAAAAGACACACCGTGGGAAACATATATAGCATATAATAACGATAGATTTTTCAGGAAATCATTTCCGTCTAAGTTTCTTTCAGTAAGAATGTTTTTTTCATTTTTAGTCATTTCAAAATGGTACTCGCTTAAACATAAAAGGAACTTAATGGAGGACATATTAGAGGAAAATTTCACAATAAATATGTCTATGCTCTCTAAAATACTTAAAGACCTAAAGAGAATAAGAACAAATTATAATATCGGATTTGCCTATTGCGATGAAGGCAGAATATTCATATTGGACGATAGGCGTGCTGATGTCGGTATATACGGTTGTTTTTACTCCGACTGGGGTGAAAAAAAAGATATTATTACTTTTAATTCTGAATTTGATGCATGCTTGTATTTCCTAAGCATGTTGGTTGAATATGATGCAGGAATTGGATTTAAATAAAAATTTTGTGCTATATATATTCTTCGCTTCGGGGGAATCAGCAGGATATATTACAGAATCTTGATCATCGCCTACATATATAATTTTTTTTGATTCTTTGCTTGGAATCGTATTTATATTAGATTTTAAATCGTCTATATAAAGCTTATGATAATATTCAAGAAAAGCCATTGCAAGATAGAGTGAACCTGATGGCACATCGTGAGGTCTGTTTGGGAATGACTTCCACAATATGTTTGCCCCAAGCTTGCGATATTCATCTATAAAGTTGCGAGAAATTACAAAGCGCTGCCTATCGGCATCTCCGCAAGTAATAAGCCCTGGCATATCTTTCATTGCAGGAATTGGCTTGTGGAAATATCCGCAAGCATGAGAAACCCAAGCACGAGTATTTTCAGGCTTAAAGGCAGGGAATGCATTACTACATTGTCCACCTGCCGAAAATCCATAAAATAAAAGCTTTGTAGTGCAAATTTTGTATTTTTTTCTAATTTCGTTTAATGCAGAGAATAAAACATCGCCAGACCATTGCTTAGGATCCCAATAGTTGTCGTTTTTAAAGCCAGTAGCTACTATAAAAATGTCATTTTCGTCCGCCCATTGCCCGAATCCTAATGAGCCATTAGCCTCATTTTGACCTGTGCAATTTCTGCCACCAAAGAAGATGAGCACACGATAATTTGTATCCGAAGTCCGAGAGTAATTCTTCGGCACTCTATACCATATGCTCACTTCTTTGTTTTCAGGCTTGTTTGTCTTCAACACCACACATTCAAGCTTGGATTGAGCAAATAAGCCTGTGCAGATAAAGCAAAAGAAATATAACAATAATCTAAACATTATTCTATTTGGACTAATTTGTCATTTTCAATTTTGTACTTTTTTAGTAGTTTGTTATCTATAGGAAGCTTTATATTTTTAAGCGCATTTTCTGCTTTATCCTTATCATCTGAATAAAGCCAAAAAAGATATAAAATATAATTATAAATTGCATCTCCGCAGATTTCTTTAATATCTGACTCTGGATATTTAAAATTTTCTGATATAGATTCAACTTTGCCAAAATTTGAAAAATAAGGCATATATTTATATGAGTTTTTTTCATTTAATACCAAAGAAATATAAAGAAATATATTGCTAAGATTTTTTGAAATATCTGTTGGCAGTTCATGCGAAAATCTATAATGTAAATAAAGCTCTAGGGCCTTTTCACCATCACCAGCTAAAGCCATTTGTTGATAAACAACGATTTCATCCTTATCAAGTAGAAATCCTCTATCAAGACAACCCCCTGGATAATTTTTCATTGTTTCATCGTAAGACTGTAAAAGCCTATCATCAACTAAACCTTTTAATTCTTTATAATATTTTTCAGATTCTCTATTATCCTTTATTTTTAGATAATAGTGATACAAAATCAATTTTGAAAATATATCATCTTTACTTTTTAAAGAATCAAGCTTATCGGAGTATAATAGAAGTATATCAGACATATCAACAGGAGGTGTTTTACCTGAATCTATTAAAAACTTTTGTAGCACTATTCCAGATCGATAATTGTGCAAAAAATACGCGATGTAATTCCAAAAATATCCATCTAATAAATTTTCATCTCCTTTAGCAGAATAAATATAATACCTCGCAAGTCTTGCGGCGGAGTCAGAATTCCCTGCAATCGCTTTTTCCTGTGTGCCTACTATGGTGTTTTCATTCAGTTTAAATGCTTTAGATAAGGCATTATTCTCTGCTGACAATACATTAAAAAGCATATGTGATAATAAAAAAAATATAATTTTAGTTTTCATAAATGACTTTCAATTATTCAGGTTGTATTGACGTTGTTCCAACTCCAGTATACGTTCCATTAGAATAAATAGTAACTACTCCTTCAAAAGCTTTAATAAATCTATTTAAAATATTTGCCAACTCTTGAGCTAAGTTACCATCTGCGGAATTGCATCCGAGCAATACTATATCACCAATACAATCAACGTATCCGCTGTTGCTAGTTATGATATTTGCAAGCTCTTGCGCCGTGATTGGTGTTGCATCTGGTCCAGTTATTCCAATGCCTGGTGAACCATGAGCAACTACATAAAAAGTATCGCTACTACTGTTGATTGCCGCATTTCCATCGGAGTAAGCTTTTGAATCACTAGGAGAAACTAAATTTATTCCTAGTAACCCCAATACATCCACAGTCGATATTGCCATATTGGAACAATATGCCATATTATTCCAACCATCTGGAAAGCCTATGCTCAATGTTGAATAACAAGTGTCGATAGGCGACAAATTAGATTCATTTATGGCCAATGATATTGGATCTTGAGAGAGCCATTTACCTGTATCGGCACGATAATTCCTGAATAAAAATGCGTAGCCTAGCTCTGCAACGTGGGGCTTACCTGTGAAAAAGGAATTTACATTATTGCTATCGCTTCCGAATGAAGTTTTCTCAATAGCAGAATATGCGTATGCACCACTATCGTTCACGTTTACTTCGCCTAAGCTTGTTCCCAATATGTCTGTAAATATCAAGTTAGCATTTTGCGTGGTGTAAGAGATTGCTTGAGATTCATTACCATCATTTTCATTCAACACTCCTGCTGATGTTGCAAGTATTGGGTTGCCACCGCCTGCATGAGGCTCGTTAATATAAGCAACTCCGTTGCGTTCTATAAGTGCCAAGCCGTCCCAAGCGAAAGTTTCAACTCCGCTATCTCTTATTGCTTTTGAAATTTGCCCGTTGTTTTGATACTCAAAGCTTGCAAGAGTTTTTCCATTTTCGGCAACATTTACAACTTTATCAAGCCAAGCATAAGTATAAGTTTTATCGCCTTCTTGTATCATACGCCCTGCAGCGTCGTATTTATAATGCGTTTCAACACCATCGCATACACTGCTTACAAGTTGGTTTGTGGCGTCGTAAGTATATGTTGTAATTTTGCCTGCAACGGTTTTCTTAAGAATATTTCCTGCTGGATCATAAACATATTCTTCGGCAGGTTGATTGCTTTCTAAATCAATAACTGCAAGCAGTTGATTCTTTCTATCATACTGATATGCTTGCAATTTACCATTTGCAAGGCGGCTCATAATTTTGCCGTCTTTACTATAAAAATATTTTAATTCTGCAAGAGCACTGCCATCTGTTTCAAGCATTGCCTTTCTTTCAAGCTGACCAAGTTTTGTATATTCAAATACAACTTTTTTGCCATCTATAACTTGCTCGGCTAATTGATTTTTATCATTATAAACATACTCTACAACTTTTCCGTTAGACTGTGTTTTTACTAACCTGCCAAACTTATCGTAAGTATTAAATTCATCTAAAATTTTAGAGCCTGTTTTTGATATACGGCTTAAACGCTTGCCGTAATTATCATAAGTATAAGTTGTGATACTTTCGCCTTCTCGCTTTTCTGTGAGCCTACCAAATGTATCGTATTTAAAATATGTTTTTACATTGTTTTTAGCTTGGCCAATAAGTTGCCCCCAAGTGTTGTATTCTCTTGTTTCAACTTCGTTTTTGCCATAGCTTACCTTTACAACTCTATCAAGATTATCGTAAGTGTAGTCAATCTTTCTATCAGCATTACTTCCGTCAAACTTTGATTCTATTGAAGTAAGCTTGCCAAATTTATCATAAGAATTTTTGTTCATTTGACCAACTGCGGTAGTTCTTGAATCTAAACCATATTGATTCCAAGCAAAATTTATCTCGTTATTATTTTGGTCCAACACTTTGGCAAGCCTGCCAAGCTTGTCATACTCATAACCAACTTGAGTATCATCTTGGAAAATTTCTTTTTCGACTCTGCCAAAAACGTCTCTTTCAAAAGTCTTTTTTGTGCCATCTGCAAAAGCATAAGAATTTGGCATACCAATTTTGTCGTAAGCAATATCAACAGAGTTTAAAAGCTCATTATTAAACAAAGTCTTTGAATTTATCCTTTTCCCACGCTCATCATACAAATATACGTTTTTACTTCCGTTAGGTTTTTCAACAGCAGTAATGCGATTGAATCTGTCGTAAGACATATTTGTTTCTTGGCTAAATACATCTACTGTTTTTGTAGGATAGCCGTAAGAATTATAAAACAACTTTACGCTTCTTTGCCCATTATCTATATATAATAACAAGGAATGGAAATTTTTCTTCTTTTGGCTTGCCTGCAAGAGTTTCAGGCAAAATTGTGATATCATTAGTATCGTATTCAAAATTATATTTTACCCCATTTACAGCGATTTCAGAAAGAGTTTTGTCTTTAAATTTTAAAGATACAAACGCTTCATTATTTTGTTTAATTTCAGCTAATACCCTATCTCTATATATAAACTGTAAAGATTGACCAGAAGGTGCAACAATTTCAGTAAGCCTATATGAAGCATAAGTTAGCTTCCAGCCTTTCATCTCTTTTCTGCCAAAGAATGTCCAAGAACCTGTATCAGCTCTGCCATTGGCTGTCCAATCGCCAAACGGAGAAAAGTAAGAGTTTTCACGCTCTTTCTCATTAAACACACTCAAAATGTCTTTTGAAGTATCTTTGCGAGAGTAAAAACTTATCTTTTCGCCCCAAGGGGTTGTCCAGATAGTTCCTTTGTCGTCAGAATCAACAGAACTTTCTAACTGCGGAATAGACCACCCAAAACCTAAGATTCCAGTAGATTGATTTGAAGAATCATAAGCAAGTTGAATAGGCAAACGCAATTCGGGAGAAAAATTTGCAGTAGCCATTGTATAGCCTGCATAATATCCATTTGACGTTAAAGAAGCCTTGCCTGCCGAATTCTTTGATTGAAGAAAAAGCGTTGTATCTGAAGCAAATACAAAAGCTGAAACAAATAACTGTATAAACAGTAAAAGTAAGAATTTAAGTTTTAGGTTTTTCACAAGATTTATCCCCAATAAATTAAATTATCAATTTTCTGACTTCACGAATTACCACACTAGAAGTATTTTGTCAATAATTTGACCATAAAGAGGGTTGCCTGTCGGGGATACATAAAAAAAGCGGCTTGAGAGAGTGCCCCTCAAGCCGCCGCGTATATATTAAGCGCCTTACAGCGATATGATTTTTGCTATGCAGAATTCAGAATTTGGATTCAAAAACAGCAAATGCAGCCCCGCTATC
>Ga0209800_10000265_pt1 | contig 97761 bp, 84 predicted proteins | sample Higcelweek8metaG_FD_187174 | JGI IMG/M metagenome (GOLD analysis project Ga0209800, IMG submission 187174) | Freshwater pond sediment microbial communities from the University of Edinburgh, under environmental carbon perturbations - High... | ecosystem: Environmental > Aquatic > Freshwater >... | reverse complement strand
ATATTAAAGTAGTTTTGTATAATACATATATATTATAACATTATTTAATATTTATGTTAACAATATCTATTTATAAAACTAAAATAATTTAAGTTAACAAATGTATTGGGTTTTCGGACTAGAATCAAGGTTGTGGTATTGTTATTTCAAGATATGACCTTACCCCCAAAAAGTTAAATAACGCAATTAATAAAATATTAGCAAATAAATGCTATAAAGAAAGAGTTATGGGTATTCAGAAACAAATCATCAAGTATAAAACTGATGAAAGCTTTAATCCACCAATGGTTGGAGCAAAGAATGTTATTGAGTTTTTGGAGAATCTTGAAAATTCGTATTTTAAAATAAAGGTATAAAGGTGGCTAGATTTACAATTTGTCTCTATGGTAGTATAGTAAGCATATAATAAGTATAAAATATTGCTATATAAAGGAGTCATCGGAATGATGAATATAAAGCCTTCTGCGGCAATTCGAAAAAACTACAATGAGATTTCCGAACTGTGCAAGAAGTCGGGAGAACCAGTATATTTAACCAAAAACGGTGAAGGCGATCTTGTGGTAATGGACATTGAAACCTTTGCTAGACGTGAAAGTATGTTACGCCTTAGAGAAAATTTGATAGCCGTGGAGGAAAGTAGGTTAAGTGGCAAAAAAGGTTATTCCATTGACGAAGTGTCCAACATGATGAAGGACGCTGTCAAGGAGGTATTGGATGGAAAACGAAGGTAAGCTATATAAAGTTATTATATCTGATGATGCGGCTCATATGCTGGTATCTCATTCACGTTTTCTTTCTCAGGTCAGTGAAAAAGAAGCTCTACAGCTTATTGATGAGGTTGTGGATTGCAGGCAGGATTATGGCTGGTTATTGTAAAAATGGCAAAGTTAAAGCAAACAGAAAAGCAGAATGATAAATCGTAAAAAGGGTGAGACACATGAAAAAATTCAATTTTAAAAAAGTGGATGCTTTTACAAAGGGGGATTCAAAAGGAAACCCTGCTGGATGTGTATACCTAGAGGCAGCAGTTGGAGAGAATGAAATGCAGCAGTTGGCAAATGAACTCAAAGGCTTTGTAAATGAAGTGGTTTACTGTTTGCCAATAGATAGCAACGGAAATAAGATTTATTCACTGTTGTATTATTCATCCGAATGTGAAGTTGAATTTTGTGGGCATGGAACCATAGCATGTATGTACGATTTGATTTCAAATTCCCCAGAGGCAATTGACCAAAAGGAAATTATTATACGTACCAAAAAAGGAGACCTGACAGTTTATAATAGGATTGCGTCTGCTGATGCCGTATACATAACGGCTCCAATGCCAGAACATATAGGAACCAATGTGAAAGTACCAGAAATTTGTAGCAATTTGAAAATACCTGAAGCTTGGATTGATGAAAAATATCCTGTGGATCATATAAATGCAGGGCTTAACACACTTATAGTACCGATCAAAAATGTCAATGATACTGTTTCGATAACGCCTGAAATCAATACACTCAAGGAATTTTGCCTTGCAAATCGAATAGATATCGTCATTGTCTTTACTACTGATGTAAAAGACAAGTCGAATGGTTTACACACAAGGGTTTTTGCGCCTAAGTACGGCTATTTGGAGGATCCTGCTACAGGCTCTGGAAATTCGGCTATAGGGTATTATCTCATGAAGAACAAAATTTGGGGTGGATCACCATTATCAATAGAACAAGGCCCTTCACTTGAGATGCCGAATATTGTTAAGCTTGATACAATTGAATGTAAGGATGGAAGTAAGCAGGTTCTGTTCGGGGGATGTGCGACTGCGAGAATTGAGGGGAGTTATTTGTTGTATTAATATCGTATGATAACTACTGGCGTATACATAAGAGAATAAAAATAAATATTTTAATATGACATGCAGTTGTCATATTAGGAGTAATATACTAATTTCATTACAATATGAAATGAGGTATATTATATGGAATACGAAATAGTACAACTAGAAGAAAAAAAGGTGGCAGGACTTAGAATCAGAACCAGCAATAATGATCCGAGCATGAAAAACAGTATCGGTAAGGTTTGGCAGAGTTTTTTTGCAGATGGAATATATGATTCCATTCCTGGCAAGAAAAATGATAAGAGCATAGGGCTTTATACAAATTATGAAAACGGTACTGACGGGGAATATGATGTAATAGTTTGTTGTGAAGTTGAAGATACCGAAAGCCTTCAAGAGAATGTACAATCACAAATTATTTCATCAGGAAAATACGCAAAGATTATCGTTTATGGTCATGCTCAAAAAGCAGTAGAGGAATTTTGGATGAAGATTTGGTCGATGGACTTAGATAGAAAATATAGTTGCGATTTTGAAGAATATCAAGGTTGCGATATGGAGAATGCCGAAATACACATATATATTTCTTTGAATTAAGAGATCATAAACTTGACAATTTGAGGTGTTCTTATGATTAAAAAGAAAATTGATTATAAAAAGGATTTTAAAGAGATATACCTACCAAAGAATAGTCCTTGTATTATAGAAGTCCCATCTATTAATTATGCTATAATAGACGGTGAAGGTGATCCTAATGGGGAGGAATTTGCTAGAGCTACTTCGGCACTCTATAGCATCAGCTATGCAGTGATAATGTCTTGTAAGAGCAAGGAAATTCCAGAAGGATATTATGAGTATGTTGTATTCCCTCTTGAGGGTGTGTGGGATTTGGTGGATAAGACCAAATCAAATACTGATAAAAGCAACTTTGCATACTCAATTATGATTCGTCAGCCAGATTTTCTAACTAGTGAATTATTTATGAGGTTTGTCATTGAGACAAAAAAGAAAAAGCCGAATTCCTATCTAGATAAAATTAGATATGCCACTCTTACCGAAGGGCCGTGTTGCCAGATGCTTCATATAGGAAGCTATGACGATGAACCTACGAGCTTTGAAATGATGGAACAGTTCTGTAAAGATAATGGATATGAGAGAAGCTCACTTAAGCATCGGGAGATATACATTTCAGATCCTCGAAAGACTGAAGTTAAAAAGCTTAAGACGGTTTTGAGGTTTAATATAAGGCCTCAATAACGCTTTACAGAGGAGGAATCAAATATGGAAATAATTAGTGTTGATATGAGTAATATTGATAAGGAACATATTTGCTGTGCCATTTCAGATAAAAAGGGTGAAACTTGTGTATCATCCAAGAAAACATGGATGAAAAGTCAATTTGAAAATGGTCTTGTTTTTAAAAGACTTGATGCAAGAGGAAAGGTTTTTATTGAATATATTCCTGCTGAAAATGCGTGGTGTCCTATTGAAGCTGATGGGTATATTTATATAAATTGCTTTTGGGTCTCTGGGCAGTTTAAAGGTAAAGGGTATGCAAATATGCTGCTAGAAGAATGTATTACTGATGCTAAGGAACAGAACAAGAAAGGTCTTGTTATTCTTTCTTCAATAAAAAAGATGACATTTTTATCCGACCCCAAATATTTAAAATATAAGGGATTTAAAGTTAGTGATACCGCAGAGCCATATTATGAGCTTTTATATTTGCCATTTGAAGAAAACGCAGTAGAGCCAAAATTCAAGGATTGTTGTAAGAATGCTTCAATTGATGAAAAAGGTATGGTCTTATTCTATACAAATCAGTGTCCTCATACCGATAAATATGCTCCATTAATAGCTGAAATAGCCAAATCAAGAGGACAGAGAATAAAGTTAAATAAAATAGAATCAAAGGAGCAAGCACAAAATGCACCAGCGACATTTACAACCTACAGCTTTTTCTATGATGGTAAGTTTGTAACCAACGAAATATTTTCTGAAAGCAAGTTTGAGAAATTTCTTGCGATGGAGTTATAGATGGAATTTATTACAGCAAAAACAATAATATCAGGGTATTCAGAGAATGAATCCTGGTTTGGTAATAACTATAATATGAATATCTATAAAGGTTGTAGCCATGGATGTATTTATTGTGATAGCAGAAGTGAGTGCTACAGAGTGGATAATTTTGATATGGTAAGAGCAAAGGACAATGCTCTTGCCATAATTGAGCGTGAACTTAAATCAAAGCGCAAAAAGGGGATTGTTGGGACAGGAGCGATGAGTGACCCATACAATCCTTTTGAGAAAGAATTTAAACTTACAAGAGGTGCTTTAGAGCTAATAAACCGCTTTGGATTTGGCGTATCTATTGCCACAAAAAGCGATTTGATTATTCGAGATATTGATATTCTAAAGGAGATATCAAAATACTCTCCAGTGCTTATAAAAATAACGGTTACAGCAGCCGATGATACCTTGTGTAAGAAGGTTGAACCTCATGTAGCTCTTTCCTCCCAAAGATTTGAGGCAATAAGGGGGCTTTCTAAGGAAGGAATTTTTGCAGGTGTATTATTGATGCCAGTACTTCCATTTATAGAGGATACTGAAGAGAATATAAGCACCATTATTGATCGTGCCTATCAAAGCGGAGCAAAGTTCATCTATCCAGCTTTTGGTGTAACTTTAAGACAGAACCAAAGGGATTGGTTTTATCAAAAACTAGATGAAATATTTCCATCAATCAGAGAGAAATACATAAAAAATTATGGGAATTCATATGAATGCCATTCGCTCAGGGCAAAGGAGCTGTGGAGTATGTTTCAGGATAAATGCAATGAATATGGGATTCTTTACAAAATGGAAGATATAATAGAGGGTTACAAGAGGCCTTATCAAACAGAGCAGATATCATTATTTTGAATATGTAGAATATTATTGACATAGAGTTTTAATTGAAATACAATTATATTAAATCGTGATTTGTTAAATCACGATTTAATGTTGAATGCACTATTAATCTTACATTTAGAAGAGCAAGATACTGAACGCTTTAACGCAATTATGAGGAGATTGAAGTATGTTTATTGGGAGAAAAGATGAACTTGAATTTTTAAAGTCCAGATATAAAAAGAATGGCGGCCAATTGGTTGTCTTATATGGAAGAAGACGTATCGGTAAAACAGAGCTTCTAAGAGAGTTTTGTAAAGACATGCCTCATGTTTTTTATTCCTGTAAAGAATGTACAGATGATGAGCAGTTAACTTCATTTTCTTTAAGGATTTTAAAGAATTCTTCGATGTCAAAATATACAGATCGATTCACTGACTGGGAGCAGGCACTGAAGTACATTGTTGAGTTACCACAGCAAGGTAAAAAGCTTATTATTATTGACGAGTTCCCTTACATGGTGCGAGCAAACAGAACGATACCTTCTATTCTACAAAATTTATGGGATGAGGTATTTAGCCACGAAAATATTATGATCATTTTATGTGGTTCGTCAATGAGTTTCATAGAAAAGGAGATACTGTCAGAAAAAAATCCTTTATATGGGAGGGCAACAGGTATTCTCAAAATGAATGAAATGGGCTTTGAGGATGCGCAAAAGTTTTTTCCAGATTTTAAAATAGAAGACAGAGTATTAGCATATTCAATTTTGGGTGGAATTCCGCATTATTTAAAGCAGTTTGAAACTGGTATCAGTTTGGAAGAAAATATTAAACAGAATATTCTTGTCCGTGGAAACATTCTATATAATGAAGTTGAATTTTTAATGCGGCAGGAATTGAGAGAAACGAGCACATATAATACTTTAATTGAGACAATTGCGATGGGAAATACAAAATTGAATGAAATATACCAGAAAACACAGTTAGATCGAGCGAAAATTAGCGTTTATATAAAGAATCTAATGGATTTGAATATTTTGAACCGTGAATTTCCTGTTACTGAAAGTATTAAATCAACAATAAATGTGCAGCGTGGGTTATATCATATTGCTGATAATTTTTTTAGCTTTTGGTATAGGTTTATATTCCCTAATTTATCTGAGCTTGAAGCAGGGGATGTAGATGGAGTTTTTGAGTATTCAATAAAACCTTTTATTGATAGCTTTGCATCAAAAGCTTTTGAAAATGTATGTATTCAATTCTTAAGAAGCTTAAATATCAAAGGTATGTTGCCAATTAGATTTAAAAAAATTGGACGTTGGTGGGAAAAGGATTGTGAAATTGATATAATAGCTTTTAGTAATAAAGAAGAATGTATTGTAGGTGAGTGTAAATGGCTGAGCTCAAAAGTTGGGATTAATGATTATGAGCATCTGAAAAGTAAAATTGTTAAATTGAAAATAGAACAACCATATTATTACTTTTTTTCTAAATCAGGATTCAATGATCAACTTATGAAGCTTGCAGAAGAAGATAAATATCTTAAACTGGTTGTGTTGGATGATATTAAATTGTAAAGAAAATAGGTAGCAGAATGAACAAATTGTACACAACATCCGAGGTTGCAAAAATAATCAAAATACATCCTAATACTGTACGTCTTTATGAAGAACTAAAGTTAATCTCAAAACCAGAGCGGAAAGAAAATGGTTATCGGATTTTTACAGATCTTCATATAGAACAGTTTAAGATTGCCCGTCTTGCTTTTGCGGTAGAAGTCTTGCAAAATGGATTAAGAAAAAAGGCTGTAGAGATTGTTAAAACCACTGCAAAATGCAATTTTAGCAAGGCCTTAGATTTAACAACATCTTATTTGAGCCAGCTAAATGAAGAAAAACAAAATGCTGAAAAGGCCATTCAGATTGTAGAGCAGATCTTATCCGAAAAGTATGAAGTTGAAGAGGGATTGTGTCTGACAAGAAAAGGAACCGCCGACTATCTGCATGTGACCATGGATACTTTGCGCAATTGGGAGTTAAACGGATTATTGGAGGTAAAAAGGAAGGAAAATGGGTATAGAGTATATGCTGATGCCGATATTCGGAGATTGATAATTATTAAGTCTCTTAGATGTGCGAATTATTCCCTTTCAGCTATACTGCGAATGCTGTATACGCTGTCTGCTAATCCACAAATGGATGTCCGTGCTGCTATTGATACTTCGCAATCTGATGATATTATATCAGCCTGTGATAACCTGATTACATCGCTAAACCATGCTGAGTATAATGCTAAAGAAATATATAAATATATAATAAAAATGAAAAATAAACAATTATCAAACCCTCCACTTTAACACCAACCTTATGGCTGGTGTTATTATTTTTATATGCTTTAATAAAAAGGGAGGCTAAGAAGAATGGAAACAATCAAGGTTGAGAAATTATCTAAGATGTATGATGGCATACCAGCAGTTTGCGATCTGAGTTTATTGGTTAAACGAGGTGAAGTTTTTGGACTTATAGGAGCAAATGGAGCAGGAAAGAGTACGTCTATTGAATGTATCTTAGGTACAAAGACAGCAGACAGTGGCAGCGTATCAATTCTAGGAATGAACCCTATCAAAGAACGTAAGAAACTTTTTGAGCGTGTAGGCGTTCAATTTCAAGAAAGCAACTATCAAGACAAAATTACTGTTTCAGAGTTGTGTGAAGAAACGCAGTCCCTATACAAAACCTTTAATGATTACAGGCAGCTATTAAAACAATTTGGCATTTCGGATAAAGGAAAAAGTCTGGTAAATGAGCTTTCAGGGGGACAAAAGCAGAGGTTGTTTATAGTATTGGCCTTAATACCAAATCCTGAAGTGGTAGTTTTAGATGAGTTAACAACTGGACTTGATTCGAGGGCAAGGCGTGACGTGTGGAGACTTATTGCTGACCTTAGAAGTAAAGGACTCACAATACTTTTAACATCGCATTTTATGGATGAGGTAGAGGCGCTTTGTGATAGAATAGGAATTCTCAAAAATGGCAAAATGATATTTTGTGGTACGGTACAAGAGGCTATTGCCGCAAGTCCTTATGAAAAGTTGGAAGACGCATATCTTTGGTATACAGACGAGGAGGTAAATGATGATGAGAGCATTTAAAAAGATGTTAAAAATAGAATTAAAGCTATCTTTACGTGGCATGGATATGGTTATTTTTGCGATATGTTTTCCTGTAGTAATGGTTATACTTCTTGGAATTATCTATGGTTCAAAACCAGCTTATTCTGGAGCAAGTTACACCTTTTTAGAACAATCCTTTGGAGCAATTTCAACAATTGCCATTTGTGCAGGAGGTGTAATGGGTCTGCCGTTGCTCGTATCTGATTACAGATATAGAAAAATATTGAAACGGTTTAAAGTAACGCCTACAAGCCCAGCTCTGATAATTGCTGTTCATTTAGTGATTTACGCAATCTATTCCGTTGTATCTCTGATTCTTATTTGCTTAGTTGCAACCTTATTTTTTGGCTGTAACCTAGGTGGTTCGCTTATCGGATTTTTAGGAAGCTATATTCTAGTAATGTTGTCTATGTTTAGTATTGGGATGATGGTCGGAGGCATTGCCCCAAATATGAAAATAGCAAGCATCGTAGCCAGCATATTATATTTTCCTATGCTGATCTTTTCTGGAGCTACCTTGCCTTACGAGGTTATGCCAAATGCCTTGCAGAAAGCTGTTGATGTTTTGCCGCTAACACAAGGAATTAAACTTCTGAAAGCCACTTCATTAGGCTTGCCTGTCAATGACGTTTTGAGTGCCATCATAATTATGGGGGTGATTGCAATCATCTGCAGTAGCATTTCTATAAAGTTTTTTAGATGGGAATAGGTTAGAAACCATTCCGTTGTAAGTTTATCAGATAAGCTATTACAAGGATTTTAAGGATGCCTTTACTTAGGACAAAGTGTAGGTTATAATGTGATAGTAAATTCGACACTATAAATGTAAAATTTAGGAGGGATGTTATGTTTTCTTTAAAAGGTCGTGTTGCTATTGTTACAGGAGCTTCTTCTGGTTTGGGTCTTCAGATGGCACATGGTTTCGCTCAGCAGGGTGCTGATTTGGTCCTTATGGCTAGAAGAATCGAAAGGCTAGAGTCCATAGCTGCCGATTTCAGGTCAAAAGGCGTAAGATGCCTGCCTATAAAATGTGATGTTACGAATACAGAAGAAGTCAACAAAGCAGCTGAAGCTGCTATCAAAGAATATGGAAAAGTTGATATTTTGGTCAATAACGCTGGAGCTGCTAAAAATGCTGGCGTACTGGACATGACAGATGATGAATGGAATTTTACCATGGATGCTGATTTGACTAGTGTATTCAAAGTGACAAGAGCTTTTGCAAAATATATGGTTGAAAAGAAATATGGTAGAATCATCAATATCGCTTCCATCTATGGACAAGTGGGCAATACAGCAATGGATACTGTCGCCTATCATTCCTCAAAAGGTGGAGTTATTAACTTTACTAGGGCTGTTGCAGCTGAATTAGCCAAATATAATATCACCTGCAATGCCATTAGCCCAGGATATTTTGAAACGGAATTGACTGTTGACACATTGAAGACCGAGTACTTTACTAACTTTATGAAAGCGACTGTTCCGCTTGGACGTTATGGCGCTGAGGGCGAATTAAACCCAGCTGCTGTTTTCCTAGCTAGTGATGAAGCTTCATATATTACTGGTCAGAATATTAAAGTTGATGGAGGATTTACATCGGTTTAATAATCAATTTGTAATGTTCAAATAAGGGTGTCTTCTCAAATGAAGGCGCCCTTTTTGATGTAAATTGGTGTATTTAAAGTATCAATCTCGGAATATACTTAATAGTGGGTATACTAATAAAATGGGGTGCATTTTTATGTTTATGAACATAGTGAAAAATTATAGATAGATATATAAAGAATATGATATAATATTTTATGAAGAAGGAGGGGTAAATCATGGAAGAAACATTGAAATTGATTCTTGAAAGATTAGGTAAGTTAGATAAATTGGAATCAGATATTGAATCAATAAAGAATGAAAATCAAGAAACAAATCAAAAACTTGGTAAGTTAGATAAATTGGAATCAGATATTGAATCAATAAAGAATGAAAATCAAGAAACAAATCAAAAACTTGGTAAGTTAGATAAATTGGAATCAGATATTGAATCAGTAAAAAATGAAAATCAAGAAACAAATAAAAAGCTTGGTAAGTTAGATAAATTGGAATCAGATATTGAATCAATAAAGAATGAAAATCAAGAAACAAATAAAAAGCTTGGTAAGTTAGATAAATTGGAATCAGATATTGAATCAATAAAAAATGAAAATCAAGAAACAAATCAAAAACTTGGTAAGTTAGATAAATTGGAATCAGATATTAATTCGTTAAAAAATGACATCAAAGTAACTCATAAAAAGCTTGATATGGTTATAAATGAGGTTGCTAATATTAAAGAAAAGATCACAGATCATGATATGAAAATTCAAGTAATAAATAGTAATTCAAAAGCTATCTAAATGATGGCTTTTATTTTGCTCTGCTGAATGTAAGATTAATAATGTATAATGTATTTAAAACAGATCGAAATTGAAAGACAAAAGTTTTTTAAGGAGTGATAAGTGGATGAATTTAAGAATTTTTATGGTAATCTCGAAGTTGACTATAGCATTGTGTGGGATGATATTCCTAGTTTATGCTCAAGGATACACCCCTCAGGGCTTACGGATGAGATTGAGAAAGCGGTTGCTGATGGAATTTTTACAATCTGACAGCAGATTTTTGATTGAGGGAAGTAGGGCAGAAAGCTATGACTGCTTTGTAAGTGTTAAGAAGAGACACTGATGAAAGAAAGATTGAAATTTACTGTTGACAGAATTGACAAAATCTCATATGATATATAAAAAATGACTAAAGTGATGAGAAAGAATAGTATATATTGGCTAGATTTCAGAGAGAAGATGGTTGGTGTGAATCTTCATGATGGCGATATAGAAGGCACTTTCGAACTGTGGATTGAAAGGATTTATTCTAAGTAGATACCGCCGGAGATTCCACCGTTATAAAGGAAGCAGCATAAAGATTTATCTCGTGCTGGCAGAGTGCAGAATTTTCTGAATTTAGGTGGCACCACGGACTGTAAATACAAGTTCGCCCTAGGCATAAAGCTTAGTGCGAGCTTTTTTATTTGTAAGATTTAAAATATAAAACAAGGGAGGTATATGTTTATGAAAAAAATAACTTTAGACGAAATGGCGGCATATTGCAATCGATACGGATTTATATTTCAAGGAAGCGACATTTATGGAGGATTGGCAAATACTTGGGATTATGGTCCTCTTGGAACCAGATTAAAGAATAACATTAAAGATGCATGGAGATTCTATTTTATTCAAAAGAGAGATAACAGTTTTGAGTTGGATTCAGATATTCTCATGAATCCTACCACATGGAAGGCTAGTGGACATTTAGATAGTTTTACTGATCCTCTATTAGATTGCAAAGAATGTAAGTTGCGACATCGTGCTGATAATTTGATTAATGATTTTGACACTACAGTGAATGCTGATTTGATGTCAGAGCAAGAAATGGAGAGTTTTATTAAGGAAAAGAAAGTACCATGTCCAAAGTGCGGAAAATCAAATTTTACAGATATCAGAAGGTATAATCTTATGTTTGCAACACAATGTGGTTCGACTCAGGAAACATCAAATACCATCTATCTAAGACCAGAAAACGCACAAGGGGAGTATGTAAATTTTTTAAATGTGCTGCGTACTATGAGAACAAAGCTCCCATTTAGTATTGGGCAGATCGGTAAGGCATTCCGTAATGAAATAACACCAGGGAAGTTTACATTCCGAACCATTGAGTTTGAACAGATGGAATACCAAACATTTTGCAAGCAAGGAAATGACGAAAGCCTGTATGAATATTTCAAGGACTATGGAATGGAATTCTTTGAATTCATTGGCCTTTCAAAGGAACGTTTACGGTTCCATGATCACGAGAAACTTGCGCATTACGCAAAAGCGGCCTGTGATATTGAATACCTGTTTCCATTCGGATGGGGAGAGATTAATGGCACTCACAACAGAACAGACTTCGATTTAAAAAGACATCAGGAATATTCAGGAAAGAACATGGAATATTTTGATTCTGAGACAAATGAGAAGTACATTCCATATGTAATTGAATCAACCTATGGGCTTGATCGACTTGTACTGGCTGTGTTATTTGAATCACTAGAAGAGGAAGATTTAGAGGGAGGAGATACTAGACAGGTCTTAAAAATAAAGTCTTCTCTTGCACCTATTAAAATAAATGTGCTACCACTTATTAAAAAACGTCATGCTGAAAAAGCACAAGAAATATACAATGAGCTGAAAAAGCATTTCATGGTTTCATATGATGATGCAGGTAATATTGGAAAACGCTATCGTAGGGGTGATGCTATCGGAACGCCGTACGCAGTTACAATAGATGATATAACACTTGAAACCAATACTGTTACAGTAAGGGAACGTGACTCAATGCAACAGGTAACAGTAGGTATTGATGAATTGAGGAACTACTTGGTAGAAAAAATTTGAGTATGTATATTATAAACAAGGGGATCTCATCATATTGATCCCCTAATATTTTGATTACGATTTAATTAATTTGAGGTACATTCATATTCGATGCATTACACTTTTTCAGGAATTTCCTTATATTTATCTCTTCCTCAACTTTATTTGCACCAGTTCTTCCTAACCTGTCACATAAGCCTAATAAAGCTATTTCATATACATCCTATTTTTGGTAGCATTAAGTTTCCTATTATTGGGAGTATTTATTATGTGATTATCAGTTTACTTTATTACTGGAGGTTTTAAAATGTTATTTCCAAGTTTCTGAATTTGACAAGCAAAAGAGGCTGTCTTATTTGCAACAGCCCCTCTCTTGTCTAAAACTATTTAGTTTTATCCTTGAATTCATTCAATAAGCCCAAGATTTTTTAAAACCTCTGTAAGTTTATTTGTGTCTATTGGCTTTGCAGCATATGCTTCGCAGCCTAAATCAAAAGCCTGCTGTACGAATTTTGTATCAGCTAGGGCTGTTGTCATTATGACCTTTGTTCTATTTTCTTTTGTTATTCCTTTCTGCGTTTCAACATCTCTTATTGCTTTAAGAGCTCGGACACCATCTACTTTTGGCATCATTATATCTAGGCAGATAAGATCATATGGTGCATCCTCACTTATTGCCAGCATAAATGCATCAAGAGCCTCAATCCCATCTACAACAACATCGCATATACCATATCGGGACAGGAACTTTTGCAAGAACATCCTGCTAGTAAGGTCATCTTCAACTATAAGTATTTTCATAATTTTCCTCCTCGTGTTTTATTATTTTATTGGCATGGATTTTATAAAGGTTTCAAATTCTTTTTTGATTTTCATGGATGCATCTATTGCTTCGGTGAGACTTCCACGTCTGGCGGCTAGCTCAATTTTAAAAGCTGAAAATTTCAATTCATTAGCACTAATCTGCGCAAATAGGGATTTTATTTCATGGGATACTTTTTCAAGTGCTTTGATATCCATTGCTGCAACACTATCCATTAGATCTGTCATACACAAAGATATTTTATCTAGAATATAAGCATGTTCTTCATGAACTGTTTTACTATTGTTTTCAATAAGTAAGATATCTCCATTTTGGTCAAACTCAATCCCGTTATAATTTGAGTAATTTATCGCTAGTTCAGCATGTACTTTCTCAATTGTATTGTTTAATTGTTCCATATCGACAGGCTTTGTGACATATTCATCCATGCCCTTTGAAAGGACATTTTCCCTGTAGCCATTATATGCAAAAGAAGTCAAAGCAATTATAGGTGTATGCCTGCCACCACTTTCCATTTCACGGATTTGCCTCGTTGCCTCAATTCCATCCATTTCTGGCATCTGAATATCCATTAATATAACATCATAGTTTTTTTGTGTAAAGATAGCCAAGGCTTCGATACCATTAACAGCAATATCAACTATGTGGCCATATTCTCTCAATAAGCGGGAAAGCACGGTTTGATTTACATTATCATCTTCGACAAGAAGAATATGAAGTGAACGAGTAGTCTTTTTAGGCGCATCAAGCTTTAGAATAGTGTCAATGGGCTTATGACCTTCTTTGCATTTAATCGTAAAAAAGAAAGTAGAGCCTTTTCCTTTCTCGCTTTCCACCCAAATAGTACCACCCATAAGTTCAGTAAGTTGTCGTGAAATCACCAGACCAAGCCCTGTGCCCCCATAATTTCTTGTTATTGAGCTATCGACTTGGCTAAACGTTTTAAAGAGTTTGTTAATGTTTTGCTTATCTATACCTATTCCTGTATCTGATACAGAAAACTCCAATTGTATATATTCAGATGTTTTGATGCTTTTGTTAATAGCTAAAGATATTTTTCCATGATCGGTAAACTTTATAGCGTTGTTTAATAAATTGTTCAGTATTTGTTTTAATCTATTAGGGTCTCCATTTATATATCTTGGTGTATCAGGGCAGAAACTGTAGTTAAACTCTAAGTTCTTACTGCTGATAGTGCTTTTATGGGCCTTTGCAGTATTGTGAATCAAATCCATGAGATCAAAGTCTATACTTTCTATAGACATCTTTCCTGCTTCTATTTTAGAAAAGTCCAGTATATCATTAATGATGAACAAAAGTGAACTTACACAGGATTTAGCCATATTCAAGTTTTCTCTTTGCTCGGAAGTTAACTCTGTAAGCATTGTAAGATCAATCATTCCAGTTATCCCATTAATGGGAGTCCTTATTTCGTGGCTCATATTGGCCAGGAATTCGCTTTTAGCCATATTGGCAGCTTCCGCCTGTTCTTTTGCCTGCATCAATTCTATCTCGGACATTTTACGTTCATTCATATCGGTAATAATAACAGCAAAATGATACATCTCTACACTATATGCAGATATTGAAGACCATCTTCCTGTATCCTCAATATAGACATCATTTAATACCTTGCTTTCACCTGTAATTGCGATTTTGAAAAGCCAGTTAAGGATATCTGGTCTTCTTTTTGCTACGTTTGGAAATACATCCGAGAAGTTTTTGTTTATAACTTCATCAACCGTACGGCCAAAATAATCTTCAAAAGCACTGTTGACTTGCAAAAACACAAAGTCTACAGGATTATTATTGTCATCTAAAATGATTCTATTGTATGCAAAAGCACTTGTCATATTCAAAAATAAAGCCTTATACCTTTGCTGACTCTCAAATAGCTGAATTTGTGCCAATCTATGCTCAGTCATATTTCTGGCTATTAGAAATGCTACCATTTTACCATCAAGCGTTATAATGTTTGCATGTACTACAAAATACAACGTATTTCCGCTCTTGGTCGATCCGACACACTCAAATTTGACATGTCCTTTTTCTAATAGAGTGTCCCATAAGTCCTTTAATTCTTGCTCCTCATTCACAATGTAAAGTTCCAGTACATTTCTGCCTAGCAATTCCTCCCGAGTGTAGCCCCATACTTCACAAGCCATATCATTAACATCTATGATTCTTCCATTTTGACCATCGTTGAGTACCTCCTGAACAAATATACTATCTGCCGAATGATGAAATATTTTTCTGAACTTCTCTTCGCTGTCTAATAAGATCTTTTCATGCTGCTTACGTTCAGTGATATCCATAACCGCACCAATGTATCCGGAATAACTATTATCCAGATCGTAATAAGGTGTTCCTCTACACTCTACCCAACGATATTGACCGTCATACCTGCGCATTCGGTATTCGATTACAGTTGTATTTCGATTGTCAATGGCTTCAGTTAATTTATTCATGCATTCTCTCGTATCATCAGGATGAATGGTATCAGTCCATTCTGATTCAAGAGCTTCTTGAAGGGGTATTCCAGAAAAATCAATCCAGGTATTATTCAAATTGTTGACCTTTTTATTTATATCCATTACCCAAACCATTACAGGGAAATCATTTATTGTTTTCATAAGCAATTCTTCGTGCATCTTATGCTCGGTAATATTATTGAAAACAATCGCGATTTTCATTTCACCCGCAATGGTAATAGGTATAAAGTTGACATTAAACCATTGGGTAACTTTTTTTTCATTTGCAAGAATTGTATGCCGCAATATAACATCTTTACATGGAAGACCTGTATCGAAAGTGTGATTTAAGTTATTTCTGATTTTACATTGCTCGCAGTCGGATTTGCTGCCAAAGTGTTCTTCAATACTGTTTTTACATAATACACTGTCGCAAAGCTTTTGCCCAATCATGTTTGATGATTCAATATCCAGTATGGTAAGAGCAGCTTTGTTTGATTGTTTTATGATATAGTTTTTATCCACGATAAGCATTCCTACAGGAAGATGATCTATTGTCGTCTTAAGATTATTTCTTTCTTCTAGGAGTTGATTTTCCATTGTCTTAATCCGCGTGATGTCTCTGAACACAACAACAACACCTGTTATTATGTCATTGACATTCTTTACAGGGGATGAATTCGCAGAAACAAAAAGACTTTGTCCATCTTTAGAAACAAGTATAGTATTGTTCATAAGCCCGACAGTTTCTCCTGACTCAAGTGTCGCTATTACAGGGCTTTTCATACATACATCACTATTTATATTCATCAAAGGAAATATCTCGTCAAAATGTCTGCCGATTGCTGTGACAGAACTCCAACCAGTCATCATTTCAGCGGTGGCATTCATGTATTCAACAATTCCATTGATATCTGTAGAGATTACACCATCTCCGATGCAAGACAGGATTGCTTTCATTTTCTCATATTCAGTAGAGTACGATGTATATAAACTCAATATTCCCACCTCCCGATCAATTAAATTCAAGATATATTATATACTACAACATTGATAATAAAAACTGAGGTATATTTAATAATGAGGTCTGTTTTTCAACGGCACCAATCTCATATGCGACCTTGGGCATACCATAGACAACACTGGATTGCTCATCCTGTCCAATTGTTCTGGCTCCAGATCTTCTCATAGCCAGCAATCCCTTTGCGCCATCATAGCCCATTCCCGTTAGAATGATTCCTACAGCATTTTTACCGCATTCCTTTGCTACGGATTCAAAGAGAATGTCAACTGAAGGACAATGTCCATTGACTTTATCCCCATAAAAGGTTTCTACCTTATATCTGTCACCAATTCTTTTGACCTTGAGATGTTGATCTCCTGGTGCTACAAGCACCATTCCTGGTTCGAGATAATCACCAGTCTGTGCTTCCTTTGCGTTAAGGTCTGTTTGCTTGTTCAGTCTATCAGCGAACATTCGGGAGAATACTGGAGGAATGTGTTGTACTATCAGTATGCTAGGAATATCTTTTGGTAATCGACTTATAAGGGAATAAACTGCTTCTGTTCCGCCAGTAGAAGAACCAATGGCAATTAGCTTTTTGTCTGAATTAGCGATTTTTGAACTGTACCTGTTTTGCCGTTCGAGCATAGGCTGATTTACCTTTGCATAAGCTGCGATCCTTATTTTGGCTATCAACTCTAAGATGAACGACTCAACATTACTTGGAGATTGAACATCTGGTTTTACTACAAAATCAATTGCTCCAGCATCCATTGCATCAAAAACAGATGTACTGATCGTACTGACCACTATGACAGGCAGGGGATATTGAGGAATAAGCCTTCTGATAAATTCAATACCGTTCATTTTAGGCATTTGAACATCACATGTCATTACGTCAGGCTCAAACTCAAGAATTTTGTCTCTTGCATCAAATGGATCTAGTGCTTTGGCTACTACTTCAATATCAGGGTCGGAAGAAATGCCTCTAGCAAGCACTTCACGAAACACAAGACTATCGTCAACCACCAAAACCCTTATCTTCTTTTTGACTGAAGCACCCATAACTTTATTCCTTTCTGTATATTGCTGGCATAACGTATTTGAATTTTGTAGCCTCTCTGTTTAGCGACTCTGAATGGCCAATGAAAAGATAACCTCCATATTCGAGTTGGTTATACAGTTTGTTTGCCAATTCATTTTTCGTATCATTATCAAAATATATCATTACATTCCTACAGAAGATAGTGTGAAACTTTTTTTTGAACGGAAATATCTTATCCATCAAGTTCAGCTTTCTATAGATTACTTCGTTTTTGATGGCATCTATTAGGATTAAATTTTCTGAGTCATAATTTTTAAAATATGATTTCTTCCACCTCTCGGGAAGTGGATCGATTTGATTCTTTGCATAAATACCTGCCCTAGCAATGTTTAAAACCTTATCTGAAATATCAGTTGCCAGCACTTTGGCATCCCACCTGATTTTCTCTTTGCCGAGAAATTCATCGAGTATCATCGCAAGGGTATAGGGTTCTTCACCAGATGAACAGGCTGCGGACCAGATGCGTAGATCTTTATTTCCTGTTGTATTGATGAGATGGGGCAAAACATTATCACGAAAATAAGAAAAATGATCTGCTTCTCTCATGAAGAAAGTGTGATTTGTTGTGATTTTATCGATAAGTGTAATAACAGCACCACCTGTCCTATCAGAAACTAGATATTCAATATAGTCAGTAAAATTTGTAAAACCTGCCCTTTCAAGCAAATTCTGAAGTCTCCCAAGTACGAGAATTTTCTTCTCTTCCTTTAGGTGTATACCGTAATTTTCATGAATGAAGTTTGCCAACAGATTAAATTCTTTTCGTGTTATAGTAAGCATAATCCTCAACCTACCTGTGTATTATAATATTTGTATCTATATGAAAAGTGAATAATCTTTTACATTTGTCTATCGCAAATCCCGTAAAAGCGTTCGTTATTTGCTCTGACAAATGTAAGATTATTAACACTTTTCATATATTAAATACGTTATTAATCTTACATTTAGCAATAGATAAGGCGATTTCAAAAATTTCCTTATTCAATTTATAATGGTGAAATGTACTAAAATCAATATTTTTGAAATCGCCAGTTGACCAGTTATTTTTTGGAATCACCTAAATGTAAATGATTAATCGTATTTAATTTAGTACCATAGATAAAAGTATTGAGAGGGCTTTGCGCCCTCTCTGTTTGAATTTTATCATTAATATAACATTTTGGCTAGATGGTACCATTTTAATTAGTTTTGTACCTTATTTAATTAATACTTGCCAAATTCATTGTCGCTTAGGGCAATAGTTCTCTTGCTTGCTGTATCTGGTGCTGTCTCGCTGTGATTAGATCCTTTGCCTTTATTCATCTGTCCAAGCATTCTAGAGATTTCTGGGCTAATACTATTTACACTATTGTATTTGGATCTTGACTGCTGATATGATCTTAATTTGAATTTTGATACTTGGTCTTTGAGCATTTCCGCTTGGCTGGATAATTCTTCACTGGCAGCAGCGCTTTCCTCAGAAGTAGCTGAATTGGTCTGGGTTACTTGTGATACCTGCATTATACCTTGATTGACCTGTGCAATTCCGGAAGCCTGTTCATTGGAAGCAATTGCGATATCACCTACTAAGCCAGCCACCTTTGCCACGTCCTGGACTATCTTATTGAGGGCCTCAGCGGTATGGTTTGCAATTTTTGTTCCATCATCCGCTTTTTTAATGGACCCTTCAATCATGTCAGCTGTTTCCTTTGCAGCATTAGCTGATCGTGCAGCCAGATTTCTAACCTCCTCAGCCACCACAGCGAAGCCTTTTCCATGTTGACCTGCTCTTGCGGCTTCTACTGCTGCATTGAGTGCAAGTATATTGGTCTGGAATGCGATATCATCAATAACTTTGATGACTTTGGAAATATTGCTGGAAGAAACATTTATTTCATCCATTGCCTTTTGCATTTCTTTCATCTGGTTGTTGCCATGCACTGCGTTGGTTTTAGCTGACTCAGCCAGTGCATTGGCTTCGTTTGCGCTATCTGCATTATGCTTGGTTTGGGAAGATATCTCCTCAAGTGATGATGTAAGTTGTTCAATGGAGCTAGCTTGCTCAGTTGCACCCTGCGAAAGTGCCATACTTGAACTTGATACCTGTTTTGAGCCAGAGGCAACCTGTTCAGCAGAAGAATTGATATTGCTCATAACTTCATTGAGGTTGTCGACCATTTTTGCAATTGCTTCTGCCAATTCACCTACTTCATCTTTTGATGTTATATCAATATTCACATCCAGATTACCTTCTGACACCTGTTCTGCAACGCGCTTTATCTGATTAATAGGTCGGGTTATTAGCCTTGTGATAAAGAATGCAATCAGCAATGCTAAGATAACTGCTATTACAGAACCAACTACAAGCGTAATATTTGTTGTGCTCTGAAGCTTTGTAGATTCAGCTGCACGTGTTGCGAGCAATGATGACTCCATATCTTCACTTTCTGTTATTACACTTCTGAATGTATCAAATGCTGCCTTTCCCTTTGCAGATTGTTCATCACGAACAATATCATTGATGGTAGCAGTGCCATTAGTTACACTTGTACGTAGATTGATACTGGCTTCAGCTATTGTAAGCCATTGATCATGAAGTTCCTGCATCCTAGCTACTAACTTTTGCTGCGCAGGATTATCTTTAGTCAGTTCTTTTACAGTGGAAAGATGTTCATCAAAGAGCTTCTTTCCGTTATTGTATGGATCTAGAGATGCATCATTGCCAGTAAGTGCAAAGCCACGTTGTCCTGTCTCCATGTTGTTCATCGCTCTCATGACTTTCTGAAGTTCTATAATAACCTCATATGTGTGTTTGTTCCATTCGGTAGCTTGATTTAGTTTGGAAAAATTGGAATATGACAGAATGGATAGCGCCACCAAAATAACCAAAACTGCTGCAAATCCTGAGTATAATTTTTTGCCTAATTTCATATTTGAAAATGCTTTAAACATGTTAAATCCTCCTTTATTTTAATTAAATTTTGTTTATTATTTCAGTATCTTCGTCATTCAGCATTCTGTCACAGTCTAAAAGAAGCTTAACCTCACCGCTTATCTTACCGATTCCTTTGACATAGTTATTACCAGACTTGCTTATTTCAGGAGGCTCAACTATATCCGACTCTGGGATGGAAATAACCTCTGAAACACTATCTACAATAAGCCCAATGGATGATTCCTTAATGTCAATAACAATGATGCATGTTCTGTCATTATACTCTTTGAACTGTTTCTTGAAACGAAGTCTTACATCCATGACAGGGACGATCTTTCCCCTTAGATTAATAATTCCCCTAATATATGTCGGCAGTTCAGGAACTTCTGTAATGGGTTGAGTACCTATGATCTCAATTACATACTGTATTTCTATGCCATAGGATTCTCCACCTAATGTAAAAGTTAGATATCTTCCTTTTTGAGTATCTTCGTTCTGGTTTTGTAAATCAAGAACCATTGATTCACTCATGCTCTCACTCCTTTCCATATACTAATAAACTGCTAATATTTGTATTTTGTGTAATGAGGTATTAATTTTGTTTCTGCCTCCTTTTAACCAGACTCTAGGTGATGCTTCATTCCATTAGCTTGTGCCTTGTGGTTAATAAAACCTCCAATATCAACGATCAAGCTGATACTTCCATCTCCAAGTATGGTACATCCAGCAAGGCTGTGTATTTTTCGTTTATTTTTTATATAACTTGGAAGTGCCTTTACCACAACCTGCTGCTGTCCCAACAACTCATCAGCAAATAGGCAGATTGTTTTCCCGTCCTGTTCAACCATAACCAGAATACCTTCTTCGAAATTGGTTACATCTGATGTTACTTCAAAGTATTCATAGAGACGAAGAATAGGGTAACATTGTTCGCGTACTATGATCATTTCGTTACCATCAGGATCAGTAATCAATTCGGTTGAATATGGTATAAAGGACTCTCTGATGTCGGTAATTGGTATTGTGTAACATGAATTACCAACTCTAACATTCATACCATCAATAATTGCTAATGTAAGTGGTATTTTCAGTATAATGGTTGTACCCAAACCTTCGGTGCTTTCGACAAAAACGGAACCACCAACTGTCTCAATATTCCTAGTAACTACGTCCATACCGACACCTCTGCCTGAGAACTCAGTTACGTTGTCTTTTGTTGAGAATCCTGGTAAAAATATAAGATTGTAAATTTCCCTATCTGTCATTTCTTCTTCAGGTCTTGATAATAGGTGATTTTCTTTAGCCTTACTTAATAAAATCTCTTTATTTAATCCCCTACCATCATCCTTAATAATGATTAGTACATCGCTTCCTGCATTCGTAGCTTCTAGGGTAACCATTCCCTTTGGAGGCTTACCCTTTTTAATGCGTTCCCCTTCACTCTCAATACCATGGTCAAGAGAATTTCGGACCAAATGCATTATTGGATCCGAGATGTGCTCTATAATGTTTTTATCCACTTCTGTTTCCTCACCAATTAATGTGAGTTGAACATCCTTACCGAGCTTTTTGCACATATCCCGAACAATACGGTGCATTTTTTGAAAGGTTGTTATCAAAGGAACCATTCGGATTGACATCACTGTATCTTGAAGCTCATTAGTAATTTTACGCAGTTGGCGGGATGCCTTCAAAAAACCCTCATGCTCAAGTGCTAATATATCAGGGTTCTGTGTAACCATCGCCTCTGCTATTACCATCTCGCCAACTAAATCCATAAGCTTATCAAGCTTCGCTACATTTACGCTGATGATGTTCTGTACTGTATTTAGCTGGATATCAGGCTCGCTTGCTTTTTCATCAATAGCTTTTGTCTGATGAACAATGACAGGATTGTTTTCTGTCTTATCCGAAACACTCAGAGTAATGCTTTCTAATATTGGAGATTTAGATGATTCAAAACTGTCTGGATTATTATCCTGATTTATTTCAATCAGTTCTATATCCCTCAAAAAAGCTACATGTTGAAAAAAGTCCTTTACACCATCAAATGACCTGTCTGTTCTGAAAAATATTTTAAAACCATTTTTTCGGATCTCATTGAGACTACTATCACTTTCTATAATTTTTTCAGGAAAGCATGATACATTATCTGCAAAATCTTTCATGTTATTTAGTACTGCATAAGCTCTTATATTTTCCATTTCACAGCCATCTTCAAAGAATATGACAGCCTTGAAAGTATTCTTACCCATGGTGACTTTAGTTTTGTCTTTTGATATGTAAAATACGGGGCTTTGTGACGTGCCAGATTTTTCGATTGTATTTTCTGACTCTGATTGACCATTTTGCTTGAGTTGAACAAGAAATTTCGCAATGCTTTCAGCCAGTCCTGATGCATCTCCATTAGCAGAATCTCCGTTTTTAATTTTATAAAGCTCTACTTTAATGAAATCAACGCATTCCAGCACCAAATCAGAAAGAGTTGAGTAGTCTATATTCTGTGGTTTTTTCTCACGGAGATAATAGAAAACATCCTCTAGATTGTGTGACAAATTAGAAATATTGTTGAAAAGCATCATAGCGGATGAACCCTTGATTGTATGCATAATTCTAAATATCTCATTAATAGCCGCAGGAGTATACCCTGTTTTTTCAGTCTCTAGAATAAGCAATTCAAGTTGCTCAATATTTTGAGTCGACTCAAATATATAGATGTCTAACATAGGTTCATTAGAAAATTGCTCAGCCATCTTATCCTCTCCCTTTTAGGTGCAGTTACAGTAAGTACTAATGATATATATGTTTTTATGGGTTTTCAATAAAGAATACATTGTAAATAACAGAAATGTTTTTTAAAGACATAAATCTTTGGATTTCATATCAAACTGAACTTTTGTAATATTATACCAACGGTATCTAATGTTTTTTGTCGTAGAGAAAAGCTACCTTCACTCACCCTCCAATTAAGACAAACACGACTAAAATACCCAAGGATAATATCGCTTAGCCCCTCGCTATCAGTATCAGCACAAAACTGTCCTTCTCTTTTACCGTCTTCTATAAGATTTTGAATAAATTCAGAACGTGCATTTAGTATGCTGGTGACTTTGTAATTTAAATCTGGATAACATCTTAGGATATCGTAAGACTGGGTTATTGAAGTGATTGCTGGATAATTTTCATAATAAGAAGAATACGAATCTATATAATACTTTATAGCGTCTATTGGATTCATACACTTTGATCTTGTCGTTTCAAAAATTGCTGTATCATACTTCGAATAATATTCCAGAACAGCATGTATCAGATCGATTTTTTTAGGAAAATACTTAAAAATAACTCTTTCAGAAACGCCTTGCTTCTTTGCAATCTCTCTTGTGGAGACTGCCTGAATACCAGTTCGGTCAATTTCATTAATTGTTTCAAGGATAATGCTTTCTTTTCTGTGAATCAGTAATTGATCCATTACAGTCACCTTTGCTTTACATAGGTCAGTAAGTACTTACTGACCTTAACATAATAATTTTATAATAAATTGCGAAGTTTGTCAATAGTGAGATAAAATTTGAGTATGTATATTATAAACAAGGGGATCTTATCATATTGATCCCCTAATGTTTTGATTACGATTTAATTAATTTGAGGTACATTCATATTCGATGCATTACACTTTTTCAGGAATTTCCTTATATTTATCTCTTCCTCAACTTTATTTGCACCAGTTCTTCCTAACCTGTCACATAAGCCTAATAAAGCTATTTCATATACATCCGTGTTTTTTTTCATGCTACTAATATCAGCGAAGGGCAAATCATTAGCAACATAAAGGATCTGCATATGCCATCTAACAAGCTCGGAAACTTTTTCTATAAACTCATCCTCATCAGTAAACTCATAAAGAAATTTTTTTGTAAGTACTTTACCTATTTTATCATGATCATACGAAGTTATTTTGCCGTTCCTATTTTTGGTAGCATCAGGTTTCCCTAAGTCATGGAGTAATGCTGCCCACATGAATACCTTTTCATCGGAGCTCTCATCTTTGATTTTTGCTGCTTCATCAACTACCATCATTGTATGGTTCCAAACATTCCCTTCAGGGTGGTGTTTGGGAGATTGTTCTGTTCCTTTTAACCTAATTAGCAAATCAAGAGGAGATTGTTGAGCTTGAAATGTATTAAAACTTCCATTGAAATACAATGAAGGTTTATCATCGTTTAACAAATGCTTGTTGATTTCTTCAAATACAGTTATATTATGCGGCATTATGATTTCTCCTAAATATATAATAATTCCTCCAAAAAAGTTTGTTTAAAAACAAACTTTTTTAGGAATTAATCCTTGAAAACTTAACAGCGTTGACCCGCAGAGAATTGCTGCTTGGTAGCGGTATTTTTTAGTTTTCTCTAAATTCAAAAAAATATTCTAGCCATTCACTTTGAACTATGCTACCATAGGAGTATCAAATTGAAGGGATTGAATGACTTTGTGGGGGATTTTTTTCGGTGCTTTCTTGATCGGCTTTTCAGGAGCAATAATGCCTGGGCCTATGTTAGGAATTACAATTGATGGCAGTATAAAAAATGGCTACAAGGTTGGACCCTTAATGGTATTAGGGCATGGTATTCTTGAGATTTCTTTGATTGCTGTTATGCTTATTGGCTTGAAAGACTTTTTTGCAAATCCAACTGTTGCTGGGGTTATAGGTGTGTTTGGGGGAGCGTTCCTTGGTTGGATGGGATTTGATATGGTGAAATCTAGCATTAAAAAGACAGTTTCACTTGGCATTCAAAATGGTAAAAATTTAAAAAGTAGAAATTTTGTGCTCGCTGGTCTTATTGTAAGTGCTTCAAATCCTTATTTTATCCTGTGGTGGGCTACAACGGGGATAGAGTCGATGCGGCAGGCATATATGTTAGGCATTCTAGGGATACTGGTTTTCTTTATAGGACACATTCTTGCTGATCTTACATGGTATTTAGCTATTTCAATTACGTTTGCAAGTGGAAAAAAATTGTTTAGCGACACTGTTTACCGCTGGATTATACTGTTTTTAGGCTTGTTTATTATGAGTTTTTCAATCTACTTTATCGTTGGTGGTTGGAAAATGTTATTTCCAGGTTTAAACTCATAAAAAATTCTAAAATTATAGAATAAAAACCTTAGTATTGTAAATTGATGCTGAGGTTTTCTTGTTTTACAAAACTTTTTTTAAAAAAACAACACTCTTTAATAATATAGGAGCTACAACAACAGAGCTTTTTTATGTATAGGAATATTGATGCCTTACAAAATATTTTTTATAAAGTATGAGACATTTTTAAAATTACTTCGTATTTATTAATGAGAACAATGAAATAATGTTGAGCGCTTACGCGGTTTTGTTCATGTCTAGGAAATTATGGTCCCCATAATTTCTAACGACGAGTTACAGCGGATACAAAAAGCGCTTCGCGTTTTTGATTAATAAATGCTTGGAGAGGAGATTTAAAATGAATAAAAAATTATATCGTTCAAAAAGAAATAAAGTGGTTGGGGGAGTTTGTGCAGGTGTTGCGGATTATTTTTCAACCGACCCTAGTATAATCAGATTAGTATGGGCTGCGGCTATTTTCCTAGGGGGAACTGGTATAATGGCATATATTGTTGCTTATATAATAATGCCAGAAGGTGAACCTGATGGATATAATGGCTATGGCCCCACAAACTCTTCGGTTGGAAATATTAATGATGAAATAAACAGCTTTCGTACACCAAATGAGTTTGGAAATACTCCAGACAGAGAGTTTGATGATAGACCTTTTCACAAGGAAGAGTCATCAAATAAGAATCTTTTCGGGATTATTTTGATTTCCATAGGGGCGTTTTTCTTACTGAGAGAGACTTTTAATATTGATTCTAAATATTTTGTTCCTATTATATTCATAGCAATTGGCGCAGGTATAGTGTTTAAAGGGAGGAGGAAGTGGTAATGAACAGAAAAAATATTGGCCTTGGGGTTATACTACTTAGTGTTGGCGTGATTATGATACTGTTTAATATGGGGTTAGTGGGAAAAACATTGTTTGATTCACTGTTTGCACTTTGGCCGCTTATACTTATTGTAATTGGTGTTAATATAATATTTAAAAACAATGTATTGGTTAAAGCAACATCTTGGGTGATCTTTGTAGCAATTGTTGTTTCATATAGCTTTATCGTTGAACCTAAGTATACTAAAGGGTTTGGATTTGATTTCGACTTTGACTGGGGAAATTCGAATAAGATAACAAGGGTTAAACATAGTGAGAAATATAATTCAGATACAAAGAACGGGAAATTCAGTGTTTCGCTCGGCGCTGCCAATATAAATATTGGAACGGCATCTGAAAATCTTTTTGATGCTGAGGTTCCATCAAATGTAGAGTATAAAAAAGTGGATTACAAAGATGGGTATGAGAGTGTAGAGTTTGGATTTGAAAAAAATAATTATTCGATTTTTAACTTTGATAACAAATATCAAAAATGTGATTTTAAGTTGAATAAAAATGTAATATGGGATATGGAAATAGATACAGGTGCAACTAATGGGAGACTTGATATGTCTGCCTTGAAGGTTAAGGATCTCGTTATTGACACAGGCGCAGCTAACATGGATTTGGTATTTGGGGCTGGATATGACAAAACAAAGGTAGATATCGATGCTGGTGCAACAAATATAAATGTAACAGTGCCAAAAACTTTAGGGGTCAGGATAAATTTTGATGATGGGTTTAACAAGACCAACTTGAAGAAGTTGGGTTGGGAAAAGGAAGATGGAGTCTACGAATCTCCTAATTATGATGAAGCTGAGTCTAAAATTGAAATGGATGTTGATATGGGTGCTTCGAAGTTTGATGTATTATTTAGTGAGTGATTAAAGCAAGCTCCATTTCAGTATATACTATGTGAGTTTTAAAGTTAGGCATGATTGAAAAAATTATAAATATTTCAATCATGCCTTAATGCTATTATTTCTAGTTTGTCAACTTACAGGACAATATTTAAAACATATTAGCATTCTCATTAATTCTATTTGATCTTCAAGTTTCGAGCTATCTGTAATATTTTGAAGCACCATATTGTCTAAGTCAAAACCTTCATCTTCTACCTCTCTCAAAAAATTAGCAAAAGCATGATATTTGTCTTCTCCTGTATTATAAAGCTCCTTCATCTTATAGACTATATCACACAGATTTTTATATGATAAAGAGTTTCTATTCTTCGCATTGTAATACAGTTTGGTGTCAGTTATTAACAGAAATGGATCTATCAAGTTGTGTCTATAACCAGTTTCGGACATTATGCTTTCATAAAATACAATACTCCTTTTTACCATATTATACATCGGCGTTCACCTCAATGTTTAGTTTGTAAGCATTGTTAAAATCATCTAAATGCATCAAGTACCGTTGTTTACGATTAGGATTTGTAATACTTCTAAATGTATCTTTAATGCATAGTGTAACCAGATTAATGTCGGCACTATCCATTAGGATATTAATATCATTTCTGTCTTTTTCCTCATATCTACCAATTTTAGATGCAATGATATCTTCTTTTGAAAGGACATAAACTTTAACATTACTAAATCCATTTAAAAGCTTAGCTCTATCTTTGAAATTATGTGCAATCTCAGCATGATTAACATCAAGAAGATCATATGGTTGTAAATAATTTAGGATTTTTCCGACAGTAGAAGAATAGCCTAAATCTATAATATCAAAATCTTTTGTTGCTCTATCCATGTAACCTGCAAGAACACATGCGCTTCCACCTGCCAAATAAAACTCCAACATATTTTCTGGCATCATGTGTCCTAAAATGTTATCGACAAATTTTAAATCATTTAATAAGTCATCAAAGTATTTCATTATCTAACTCCAATAGTTTCGCCTTTTATTTGCTTAAATTATACCACTCTAGATTGAATAAGGAAATATTAATAAAAGCAATATTGATAAAAGTAATATTTCTATTAAAAAAGCAATTTGATGTTAGGTATAATTGAAGGGCCAAAAAAGAAATTTGTTAAAATAGTAGCAATATTGTCTAATATTTATTAAAATAATATTTATTATTGAATGATACAAAAGTTTTAATATAGAAAAATACGAGAATAATATTATATAGGAGGATTTTTAATGAGTGAGAATGAGAACGTTACCTATTCTAATTTTATACAGGATATAATAAATGAAGCTAAGGAAAAGGGACAGACGAAAGTCCACACACGTTTTCCGCCAGAGCCGAACGGTTACTTGCATATTGGACATGCAAAATCAATATGCCTGAATTTTGGTATTGCAAAGATTAACAATGGATTGTGCAACTTGAGGTTTGATGATACCAACCCTACAAAAGAAGAGGTTGAATACGTTGAGTCTATCCAAGAAGATGTAAAATGGCTGGGATTCAGTTGGGATGACAGGCTGTTCTACGCATCGAACTACTTTGAGAAAATATATGAGTGCGCAGTCCAGCTTATCAAGTCGGGTGATGCTTTTGTTTGTGACCTTACAGCTGAGCAAACGAGAGAATATAGAGGTACATTGACTGAGCCAGGCAAAAACAGTCCGTATAGGGAGCGCTCAGTTGAAGAGAACCTTGAGCTGTTTCAAAAAATGAAGGACGGTGAGTTTGAAGACGGTAGTCGCGTACTTAGAGCAAAGATTGATATGTCTTCACCAAACCTCAACATGAGAGATCCAGTAATATATCGTATACTTCATGCTACACATCACAAGACAGGGGATGCATGGAATATTTATCCAATGTATGACTTTGCGCACCCTATTTCAGATGCAATTGAAGGTATAACACAGTCTATTTGTACACTTGAGTTTGAAGACCATAGACCTTTATATGACTGGATACTAGTTAAATTGGGCTTTGATCCAAGACCAAGACAGATTGAGTTTGCAAGACTTAATTTGACATATACTGTAATGAGCAAAAGAAAGCTACTTGAGCTTGTAAAAAAAGGCTATGTTTCAGGATGGGATGATCCAAGAATGCCTACAATTTCAGGAATGCGCAGACGAGGCTACACTCCTGCATCAATAAGAGATTTTTGCGACAGGATCGGCGTCGCTAAAACAAGCAGTACTGTAGATGTTGCGCTTTTAGAGCACTGTATAAGGGAAGACCTTAACCTTAATGCTCAAAGAGTAATGGCAGTACTTCGTCCGCTAAAAGTTGTAATAGAAAACTATCCAGAAAATCAGGTTGAATGGTTTGATGCAGAGAACAACCCAGAAGACCCTGAAGCTGGAAGCAGAAAAGTTCCATTTTCAAAAGTAATCTATATTGAGCAGGATGACTTCATGGAGGAACCGCCTAAGAAGTATTTCAGACTTTTTTCAGGAAATGAGGTTAGACTCAAGCACACTTATTTTATAAAGTGTGAAAAGGTGATAAAAGACGAAAACACAGGTGAAATAATTGAGCTTCGCTGTTCATATGATCCAGAGACAAGAGGCGGAAATGCACCTGATGGAAGAAAAGTTAAAGGGACTCTACATTGGGTCAGCGCAGAACATGCTGTTGATGCAGAAGTTCGTCTCTACAACAGCCTGTTTGCAGTACCAAATCCTGATGACAGTGAAAGCGGAGACTATAAAGAAAACTTGAATCCTGAGTCTTTAGAAGTGCTTCCATCATGTAAGCTTGAGCCAAGTCTCAAGAACGCAAAGGTTGATAGGAGATATCAGTTTTTAAGAATGGGATATTTTTGTGTGGATTCTGTTGATTCAAAAGATGACAAGCTTGTATTCAACAGAGTTGTAGCGTTGAAAGACTCGTGGACAAAGGCTCAGAAATAGTTTGTATATATTAAGTTGTATCCAACTGTGAGATCAAAGATATTATTTATATTAAATTCATTATTAATCTTACATTTAGCATAAGATAAATGTAAAAGATTAATTGTATTTAATATATCGTATGATTTTGCGGTTGGATATTTTTGTTGATGGGGCGTTATTTGCAAAAAACTGATTTTCATATCTGTTTCAATTTGCATTATTAACAATGGTTTAATGCTGGCATAAATAGGAGGTTGGAAATGAGTATGAGAAAGCCATTAATTATTATTTTAGCTTTGTTTGTGGTTTTATTTGTGGGTTTATTTGTTGGAGGCTATATGCTTGATTCTTCAGATTGGCTTGATCCAAAGGTGGCAGAAGGTCAATATACTACAAAAACTAGTTTGGGAGATGAGTTTCTTGTGAAGTATGAAACATTAAATTTTCCTGACTATCAAACACTTGTTGATATATTTGATGCTAAGGGGCAAAGACTATTATTACATTTTGCCACAGAGGTGGATTTCCAGGAGCCTGAATTTGATATATTAATTAATACACAAGATCTTAGGTGCTACAAAATAGAAAGTAATGTCATCTACAAAAAGAAAGGCAAAGATTTTAAAGGGGTAAGTTTTAGCCTTCAAGCATATTCTATGGATACAAAGACGAACGAAGAAACCAAAGAATATGTGGAAATATCAAAAAAATTAGTGGCAACTAAACAATGGATATGGATTAAAGAGTGTAGTAAGCTACTTTTAAGTACTAATGATGCAGAAATTAAGAAAACACTTGAAAGGAATGCTTTAGGGGAATTCACGGAAGAAGAAATTGAAATAAATAAAGATAGCGACCTCAAAAAAGAAGACATGCAAACTTTCGCTAAAAAAGTTCTTGAAGAAAAAATTAATGACATAGTTTTAGAGAAAAATTAACTTCAAGATAAAGATTAATTAATGTAGACTCTATGTTTCTGACGCAGGCAAAACCAATTATCCCACAATGTATAAGTACCACATCGTGGGATAAAAAAATCAGAAAAAGTGCTTGACAAACCCCAAATAAGCATGTATAATAACTTTTGCAGATTAGAAATGCGGGTTTAACTCAGCGGTAGAGTGTCACCTTGCCAAGGTGAAAGTCGCGAGTTCAAATCTCGTAACCCGCTTTCGATATTTGCGGGTGTAGTTCAATGGTAGAACATCAGCCTTCCAAGCTGATTGCGTGGGTTCGATTCCCATCACCCGCTCCAGACAAAGCAGTCTGAGTTTTCACTCAGGCTGCTTTTAAATTTTTAAATCTTTAAAATCTATAAAAATTCTAAATATGATATTGAATATTTATTTTCTGCATATTATAATATATGCTGGCGTTAACTTTATATTATGCCTCATTCTATATAAAAAGCGTTTATTACCTTGATAATGTGTACAAATATGGAATATATTGCTTCTTATCAAGAGGCTTAAAATATACTCTTATGTTTATCAATAGCAAAACTAAATTAAGGGGAGGTAGAAACAAATGGGTTTAAAGATAAGTAAAATTATCAAAGCATTATTAGTAAGCGTAGCCACTTTGTTAATGGCACTTCTAACGCCATGCATTGTCTTTGCAGGTGAAGCGGACCTTGTAAAACCAAATTTCTTGCCTGAGCAGAATAACATGCTGTATGTTGGCTTGGTAGTATGTCTTTTGGGACTAGTTTTTGGATTTTTCCAATTCACTAAGGTAAAGAACATTAAAGCTCATAAGTCAATGTTGGATGTAGCAAATACTATTTATGAGACTTGTAAGACTTATCTGATTCAGCAGGGGAAATTTTTGGCAATTCTCTTAATATTCATTGGTTCTTGTATAGCTTTCTATTTTGGATTTCTAGAAGGAAAGAGCATAGGAAATGTATTATTTATTCTATTATGGACTGTAATAGGTATTCTCGGGTCGTATGCTGTTGCGTGGTATGGGATTCGCATGAATACACTTGCAAACAGCAGAATGGCATTTTCTGCATTGGAAAGAAAGCCTTTAAAGCTCTTAAATATTCCGCTTGATGCTGGTATGAGCATAGGTGTTGTCTTGATCTGTGTTGAGCTTTTCATGATGTTGATCATTTTGCGTTTTGTACCTAATGAGTTGGCAGGTGCTAGCTTTATTGGATTTGCTATTGGTGAATCGTTAGGAGCGAGTGCTCTTCGTATAGCAGGAGGTATATTTACGAAGATTGCTGATATCGGTTCGGATCTTATGAAAATTGAATTTAAGATAAAAGAGGATGATCCACGTAACCCTGGCGTTATAGCTGACTGTACAGGTGATAATGCTGGAGATAGTGTAGGACCTACAGCAGACGGTTTCGAAACCTATGGTGTAACAGGTGTTGCATTGATATCATTTATACTTCTTGCGGTTGGTTTTGCTTTTCCTGATAAAAAAGAACTCATTCAAAGCAATCTACTTATCTGGATATTTGTAATGCGCGTTCTGATGGTTATTACATCAGTTGTGTCATTCCTTGTTAATAAAGCAATCAGTAAAGTATTGTATTCAAATAAAGATGACTTTGACTTTGAACAGCCACTTACAAACCTTGTTTGGATAACTTCCATTTTGTCAATAATAGTAACATTTATCGTAAGTTACTTTATGATTGGACCTGGTACAACGATTGCTGAGCTTACAACAAATTCATCAAATCTATGGTGGATATTATCCATAATAATCAGTTGCGGTACATTAGGTGCAGCAATTATTCCTGAGTTTACTAAAATATTTACAAGTCCAAAATCAATTCATGTTCAGGAAACTGTTACAGCATCAAGGGAGGGAGGACCATCCCTTAATATACTTGCAGGATTGATCGCAGGTAACTTTAGTGCTTTCTGGAAGGGTATGGTGTTCGCTGGATTGATGTTTGTTGCGTATTTTGCAAGCAATCAGGGGCTTGGGGATATAATGATATATCCTTCAATATTTGCATTTGGTCTTGTTGCATTTGGATTCCTCGGTATGGGACCTGTTACAATAGCTGTTGACAGCTATGGACCTGTTACTGACAATGCCCAGTCAATATATGAGCTTTCACTTATAGAAACCATTCCGAATGTAGCAAAAGAAATTGAAAAAGATTTCGGGTTCAAACCTGATTTTGACAAAGCAAAGTATTATCTTGAAGCAAATGATGGCGCAGGAAATACATTCAAAGCCACAGCTAAGCCAGTTTTGATAGGAACCGCTGTTGTTGGTGCTACTACAATGATTTTCTCACTTATACTTGTTATCAAAAAGTCACTTGGTGTTACACCAGAAACGATTCTGAATCTTTTGAATCCATTCACTATTTTAGGTTTCCTTTGTGGTGGTGCTGTTATTTACTGGTTTACAGGCGCTTCAACACAAGCGGTTTCAACTGGTGCTTACAGGGCTGTTGAGTACATCAAGAAAAACATCAAGCTTGATGAGAATGCAAGTCAAACAGCGGCAACAGAGAAGTCGAAGGAAGTTGTTAAGATATGTACTCAATACGCTCAAAAAGGTATGCTTAACATATTTATCGCGATTTTCTCATTTGCATTGGCATTTGCTTTTTTATCTGCTCCGCAGGGAGACAATAAATTACCAGTTGCGTTCTTCGTATCGTACCTTATATCAATTGCTGTATTTGGTCTTTTCCAGGCTTTGTTCATGGCAAATGCAGGTGGATGTTGGGATAATGCGAAGAAGGTTGTTGAGGTTGATCTAAAGGAAAAGGGAACCCCTCTTCATGATGCTACAGTTGTAGGAGATACAGTTGGTGACCCATTCAAAGATACTTCTTCTGTTGCTTTGAACCCAATAATCAAGTTTACAACATTGTTTGGCCTTTTGGCGATGGAAATTGCAATCTCTCAAGACTTTCAGAAGATTGCTCCTTATGCAGGGGTAGTATTCCTGATAATTGCTTTGATATTTGTATGGCGTTCATTCTATAAAATGAGAATAAATGTAAAAAAGTAACAATTTGATTTATTAATTAAATACAATTAATCTTTACATTTATCTTATGCTAAATGTAAGATTAATAATATATTTAATATAATATTGTACCTTATCGAATAAACCTTACAAAATAATCGTTGTAAGGTTTATTTTTTTTTCGCAGTATTATATAATTAAATAAAACTGTATATAAATACAAATCGGAGGTCAAAATGTTTTCAGTTACATTAAAAGAAATTGTAGAGGCGTTCCACCTTGAACCAATTATGGAATATGAGAATTATGAAGATATAATGGTTGTTTCCTCAGATGTTAATAGACCTGGGCTACAGCTTGCAGGTTATTTTGAACATTTTGACACAGATAGAATTCAGGTTGTTGGAAATGTTGAGACTGCTTATTTGGAAGATCTGACATCACAAGAGAGATATGAAAGAATGGAAGGGCTCTTTAAGCATGGTTTTCCATGTATGGTTATAGCAAGGAAGTTAAAAGTATTCTCTGAGATGGTTGATGTTTCGAAGAAGTACGGAATACCAATATTTATTTCATCCGATACAACATCAAGCTTTATGGCAGGTCTTATAAAGTACCTGAATGTTGAGCTTGCACCAAGAATAACAAAGCATGGAGTTCTCATAGAGGTTTATGGTGAAGGTATATTGATCCTTGGAGAAAGCGGTGTTGGTAAAAGCGAAACAGCTCTTGAGCTTGTTAAGAGAGGGCATAGACTTGTTGCTGATGATGTTGTCGAAGTAAGAAAGGTTTCTGATGAGACTTTGTTTGGGACAGCCCCTGATATCATAAGGCACTTTATTGAAATAAGAGGTATTGGTATTTTGGATGTTAAGAACCTTTATGGTGTTGGATCTGTAAAGGTCACTGAGAATATTAATCTTGTTATACAGCTTGAATTATGGGACGAGAAGAAGCATTATGATAGACTTGGTCTTGAGGATACATTTACTGATATCCTTGGGGTTAATGTACCGTCTCTTAATATTCCTGTGAGACCTGGAAGGAATCTTGCTATCATTGTTGAGGTTGCAGCTATGAATACAAGACAAAAGAAAATGGGTTACAATGCTGCTAGGGTTCTTAATGAAAGGCTGCTTGGTGAGATTAATAGAAGCAGTCAAAATGATTAATTGGAGATGATAAATTGAGAATTGTGGTTGATTCACATACACATACAATTTCTAGCGGACATGCATACAGTACGGTTCAGGAAATCGCAAGGGAAGCTGCTGGACGTGGAATGGAAATGTTTGCGATTACAGACCATGGTCCATATATGATTGGAGCGCCTGTACCAGTGCATTTTGGTAATCTTAGAGTAATTCCTGAAGAGATTTATGGAGTTAGGGTTTTAAGAGGAATTGAAGCAAATATAGTTTCCTTTGATGGGCAAATTGATTTATCTGAAGATTATTTAAGAAGGCTGGATTTTGTGCTTGCAAGTTTTCATGATATTTGTATAAAACCATCAAATATTGAAGAACATACAAATGCGATGATTAAAGTATTGCAGAATCCGTTTGTTGATGCTGTAGCTCATCCAGGTAATCCAGTGTTTCAGGTTGATATAGACAAGGTTGTAGAAGCTGCTAAGGAATATGGAAAGCTTATTGAGATTAACAATCATTCGTTTTTTGTAAGAACTGGAAGCGAGGAAAATTGTGCGCAGTTTGCACTTAAATGCAAGGAAAAAGGCGTACGTATTGTATGCGGAAGTGATGCACATATAAGCTTTGATGTAGGCAACTTTACGAATGTGTACAAGCTTCTTGAAAATGTAGACATGCCTGAAGAGCTCATATTAAGTTCTTCTAAAGAGAAGTTTTTAGAATATGTTAAGACCAGAAAAGATAGGATCAGATGATAAAAGATCTAAATAATAAAGTTATTACTTCTATTGTATGATGAAATGCAGTAAAATATATTGGAATGATGATTTTAGAGAGGTTGGTTTTGTTGAATATTAAGTATATTTCCAATCTGATTATTGATATTGTAGGAAACGAGAATGTCAGAGTTTCTGAGCCAATGAGCAGACATACTTCCTTTAGAGTGGGAGGGCCTGCAGATATACTTGTAACTCCCAAGAAAAAAGAAGATATTTTAAGGATAATGGATTTATCAAAAACAGAAAACATTCCGATATATATTATGGGAAATGGATCAAACCTCATTGTAAAGGATAAAGGAATAAGGGGAATAGTCATAAAGCTGTTTGATAATTACAACAGTTTTTCTGTCGAAGGTGAATTTATTAGAGCCCAAGCAGGTTTGTTACTTTCTAAGCTTTCGAGTATTGCCCTTGAAAACAGTTTATCTGGATTGGAGTTTGCATCAGGTATACCAGGGACTCTTGGCGGAGCTGTTGTAATGAATGCTGGAGCATATGGCGGAGAAATGAAAGATGTTGTGATAAAGACGGAATATATTGATCAAGAAGGAAATATTAAAATAGTTGAAGGTGACATGCACAGGTTTGGGTACAGGACTTGTTTTATACAGGAAGAAAATGGTGTTGTACTAAGCTCAGAGATGAGATTAAGATCAGGAAACAAGTCAGAAATTAAAGCATTAATGGATGATTTGACAAAAAAGAGAGTTGAAAAGCAGCCTTTAAAGATGCCAAGCGCTGGAAGTGTTTTTAAAAGACCTGAGGGATATTTCGCAGGAAAGCTAATAGAGGACTGCGGGTTGAGAGGCTTTAAAATCGGAGGCGCACAAGTTTCAGAGCTCCATTGTGGGTTTATTGTGAACGCAGGTAATGCATCGGCTAAGGATATTATAAAGCTTATAGATTATATTAAAGATACTGTTAAAGAGAATATTGGAGTCTTGCTTCATACTGAGGTAAAGATTCTTGGTGAAGACTAAAGAAAACCAGGAGGTATATAATGAGGTTTATAATAGTGACAGGCTTGTCGGGAGCAGGAAAAAGCCAGGTTGTAAAATACTTGGAGGATCTGGGGTATTTTTGTGTAGATAATCTGCCACCATCATTGATACCAAAGTTTGCAGAAATATGTTTTCAGAGCCGAGGTAAGATGGATAGAATTGCTCTAACAATCGATATAAGAGGAGGGGAGCTATTTAAGGATATTTTCCCTGGCTTGGCGGAAATAAAAGCTTCAGGATATGATTATGAAATATTGTTTCTAGAAGCTTCGGATCAGGTTCTCATTAAAAGATTTAAAGAAACAAGAAGGAATCACCCTTTAGGCTCGGAAGGCAGACTTATTAAAGCGATAGACGAAGAAAGATCAATACTTCAGGAAATTAAGAATAATGCAAACCATATCATAGATACCTCAAACCTCTCAACAAGGCAGTTGAAAGAGGAGATTACAAGGATATTTGTTGAAGGAAAGCATTTTGAAGGATTGATCATTAATGTAATATCATTTGGCTTCAAATATGGTCTTCCTACAGATTGCGATTTGGTGTTTGATGTAAGGTTTATTCCTAATCCATATTATATAAGCTCTATGAAGAGATTGACTGGTCTGCACGAAACAGTAAAAGAGTTTGTTATGTCGGCAAAGGAAACAAAGGAGTTTATTGCAAAGCTCAATGATATGTTAGAGTTTTTGATTCCAAACTATATCAAAGAGGGTAAGTCACAGCTTGTAATAGGTATTGGTTGTACTGGAGGAAAGCACAGATCGGTTGCAATAGCTGAGTCTATCTATAACTCAATGGTTGAAAAAGAGCATAGAGTTGTTATTGAGCATAGAGATATTGAAAAGGATAATAGAGCTGCAATAAAGTAAGGTAGGGGTTATGTCATTTTCATCACGAGTTAAAAATGAATTGTGCAGGATGGATATTAATCAAGAATGTTGTCTTTTTTCAGAGCTTTCTGGCGTCATAGAGGTTGGTGTTGTTGAATCGCAAGCCTTGAATAAAGATGCGAATATTAGAATAGTTACTGAGAATGCAGCATTTGCCAGAAGGATATTTACTACAATTAAAAAGCTGTACGATATCCATCCTGAAATTATTATAAGAAAAAATAATAAGTTTAAGAAACATGTTTCATATATACTGGTTATTACATCAAGCTTTGGAGGCATGGGTATTAAAAAGAACAATATATCTAATAAGAATTGCTGTAGACGTTCTTTTTTAAGAGGTGCTTTTCTTGCAGGAGGATCGATAAGTGATCCTGAGAAGACATATCATCTGGAAATAACAAGCCATAATGAAGCAGCAGCAGATAGAGTGTGCGAGACGGCTGTGAGCTTTGGCCTTAATGCAAAGGTTGTTGTAAGAAAAGGCAATTATATCACCTATCTTAAGGAAGGTGAGAATCTAGTTGATTTTCTTAACATAGTTGGTGCTCATTCCGCCTTGCTTGAGCTTGAGAACATCAGGATACTCAAAGGCATGCGTAATGATGTAAACAGAATTGTAAATTGCGAAACTGCAAACCTGGAAAAGACTGTAAACGCATCTGTAAGACAGATAGACAATATAAAATATATAAAAGATAACATGGGGCTTGAAAATTTGCCAGATATGTTGAAAGAGATTGCGGAGCTAAGGATTCAATATAATGATGCTAATTTAAAGGAGTTGGGGCAAATGTTAAGTTATCCCGTTGGAAAATCAGGCGTCAATCATAGACTGCGCAAGCTTGACAGTATAGCTGAAGATCTCAGAAAGTTAAAGGGGGAGTGAATATGTTAAAAAGCAAAGTTGAAATAATAAATGATGTTGGATTGCATGCCAGACCAGCAGCAATTTTTGTTCAGACAGCTGGTAAATTTGAATCAGATGTTTGGCTTGAGAAGGATGATAAAAAAGTAAATGCAAAAAGCATAATGGGACTTATTTCATTAGCAATTTCATGTGGAACGGTTGTTACAATTATTACTGATGGCGAAGACGAAGAAATAGCTATGAAAGAGCTCGTTGAGCTTATCGAATCTGGATTTGGAGAATATGAATATTGATTTTTCTTTAAATTATAATCATTTCGAAAATTAAATTTTCAAAGTTACAAAATATAACAAAATTCTTTGAAGGGAAATTAGTGTAAATATAGAATATTATCCCTTGGTAAGAATGTGCGAATCCTGGAAATAGAATTTTACTGGGATTATATGTGATGCAATAATGAGAGGAGAGGTAGTTTTGAAGGTAAAATTTTTAAACAAGGGAAATATTTTAGTAGCTTCAATTATTGGGGAAATGGATCACCATACAGCCGAATATGTGAGGGATAAAATTGATGGTGAAATGATAAAGTCTACTTCAAAGAATGTGATATTTGATTTTGGCAAGGTTGGGTTTATGGATAGTTCAGGGATTGGTGTTGTTATAGGAAGGTATAAGAATATAAGCAAGTTGAGTGGAAAAGCAGTAATTGTGAAAGCAAATGAACAAATAAAAAGAATATTTCAAATGTCAGGAGTTGAGAAATTCGTTCCAATTTATGATAATATTGAAGAAGCAGTAAATTCTATATTAGATTAATCAGGGATTTTGGGTATAGTATTCAATTATTCCTTAAAATAATTATTTAAGTAAAGGGGAAGACATAAAATGCAGCCAATAAATGAATTCAAGCTTGAATTTCAAAGCAAGTCGAACAATGAAGCTTTTGCAAGGGTTGTAGTAGCATCGTTTGTATCCCAACTCGATCCAACAGTAGAAGAATTAGCCGATGTTAAGACAGCGGTTTCGGAAGCTGTTACAAATTCGATTATACACGGATATGAAAATGTCAGAGGTATTATATATATAGATTGCAGGCTATTTACTGACTCTGTAGAGATAGTAATAAGGGATGAAGGGAGCGGGATTGATGATATAGAAGCAGCCAGACAACCCATGTTTACCTCCAAACCTGATCTTGAAAGGTCTGGAATGGGATTTACTATTATGGAGAACTTTATGGATGAGGTTGAAGTGTCATCAAATGTTGGAAAAGGAACTATCGTACGTATGCTTAAAAATATTAAATCCGTTGGGAAATAATTTTTTTTGAATATACATGTAAAATAGTGGCAATAATACATAATAAAGGTTGGCGGATAGTGTTAAGCATTGACAGTACATTTTTATGAAAGGTACAGGAGATATTATGAGTGGACTTTTGGAAGAAAGCTTAAGTGAATTGATCCAAAAAGCCAAGTCTGGTGACAGACATGCACAGTCATTTTTGGTTGAAAATAATATGGGGTTAATCTGGAGTGTAATAAAAAGATTCCAAAATAGAGGGTATGAGATGGAGGATCTTTTCCAGATAGGAAGCATAGGCCTTATAAAAGCTATAGCCAAGTTTGATGAGTCCTTTGATGTAAAGTTCTCAACGTATGCAGTACCTATGATAATAGGCGAAATTAAGAGATTTATTAGAGATGATGGGATGATCAAGGTTAGCAGATCATTAAAGGAAGTTGCCAATAAAGCAAGGGTTACAAAGGAAATTATGACTAAGGATCTTGGAAGAGAGCCAAGTGTTGGAGAAATCGCTGAACAGCTGGATATATCAACTGAAGAGCTGGTAATGGCATTAGAAGCAGGAGCTACACCAGAATCACTATATAGTACAGTATGTGAAGGAGATAGTTCTCCAATATTTTTAATTGATAGAATAAATGGTGAATCTGCGAATAAAGAAATTGATCTGATAGATAAGATAGCATTAAGACAGATTTTAAAAGGATTAAAACCTCGTGAAAGGCAAATTATAATTTTGAGATATTTTAAAGAAAAGACTCAAATGCAGATCGCATCGATTCTAGGGATATCGCAGGTGCAGGTTTCTAGAATTGAGAAAAAGATTTTGAGTGATATGAGAGATAAGATTAAGGCGAATTAAAAATCTAAAAAGAATAAAAATTAAAAGGTTACTAATAATAAGGTTAATAGTATTTAAAAAATTCGATAATTATATTAAATACTATTAATCTTTATATTTATCTTTATATTTATCTAATGTTAAATGTAAGATTAATTATGTATTTAATATAGGTGAGAGGATTCATATGACCGCAATTTTACACAAGTACAAAGCAGTATTAATTTTATTGATTTTAGCAATTTTAATAGCATTAAGTTATCTGGGATTCACGTTGATAAATGGAAATGACAGTGAAGCCCCAGTGAAAGGCGTGTATGTATTAAGTGAATGTTTGAAATATCAATGGTTTAAACTTTAGGAGGAATAATGCAAAAGGTAATTACAAATGAAGAATATTTAGAGCTTGTTGAAAAAAAGTCACCAAAATCAAAATTATTTAGAAATATTATTAGAGCGTATGTTGTAGGTGGTCTAATATGTATTGTAGGACAGTTTATTAACAATTTGATCGTTTCACAGGGCATGAGTAAAGATTCAGCGAGCAGTGTAACAACCATGATAATGGTGTTTATAGGAGCTTTTCTCACGGGCATAAATGTTTATGACGAAATCGGTAGATTTGCTGGAGCTGGTTCGATTATTCCTATAACAGGATTTGCAAACTCGATAGTATCGCCTGCTATGGAGTTTAAAAGTGAAGGATATGTCACGGGAGTAGGAGCTAGGATGTTTTTTATAGCAGGACCTGTTCTGGTATTTGGAATATCAGCTTCAGTTATTGCAGGGATTTTTCACTATATTTTAATTCGTTGAAAGGTGAGTTTATGGCTTCAAAACGTAAGGGAAAACAAACAGTATACATTCAAAATCCTCTAAGTATAATATCTACAGCAGCTATTGTAGGTCCTAAAGAAGGGAAAGGACCACTTGCAAGCTATTTTGATGTTGTTATGGATGATGACAAATGGGGAGAAAAAAGCTGGGAAAAAGCTGAAAGTAAAATGCTTAAGGAGACATTAAATAAAATTGTCAATAAATCTGGCAAACCAATGGATTCGGTTAATTATTTAGTATCTGGAGATTTGCTTAATCAATGTACAGCATCAAGCTTTGCTTTTAGGGACACAGGGATACCTTTTTTTGGTGTGTATGGCGCATGTTCTACTATGGCTGAATCACTTAGTCTTGGTGCAATGCTCATAGATGGTGGGTTTGCAGACGATGTTGTATGTATAACATCAAGTCATTTTTGTTCAGCAGAAAAACAGTTTAGATACCCTCTTGAGCTTGGATCTCAAAGAACGCCAACATCGCAGTGGACTGTAACAGGTGCTGGAGGAGCAATGATCTCAAATACAGGTATCGGTCCGTATATTTCTTGTATTACTACAGGAAAAGTGGTTGATATGGGAGTTAAGGATACAAATAATATGGGTGCTGCTATGGCTCCAGCAGCTGCTGATACTATAATTACACATTTCAAAGATACAGGACTTACAAAGGATGATTATGACCTTATTGTAACAGGAGATCTTGGAAGTGTAGGAAAGGATCTCTGCAATCACTTGACAAAGATTCAGGGTTTTGATATTGAGGACAAGTATAACGACTGTGGGGTAATGATTTTTGACATGCAAAAGCAGGATGCACACTCAGGTGCAAGCGGATGTGGCTGTTCTGCGGTTACATTGGCTGGATATCTTTATCACGAAATGAAGAAGGGAAAATACAACAATATTCTTTTTGTTGCGACAGGTGCTTTAATGAGTACAACTAGTGCTCAGCAGGGAGAAAGCGTATCAGGAATTGCACATGCAATAAGAATTCAGAATAAACTCAGTTGAGGTGAATTATGCAGTATTTGAATGCTTTTATTATTGGAGGTTTCATTTGCGCAGTAGGGCAACTATTAATAGATAAAACGAAGATGACATCTGCCAGAATACTAGTTTTATTTGTAACGGCAGGCACTATACTTACAGCGCTCGGATTATATCAGAAAATAGTTGATGTTGGAGGAGCAGGAGCAACAATACCCCTCACAGGCTTTGGTTATACGCTTGCTAAGGGCGCATTTAAGGATGTAGAGCAATTTGGGTTGTATGGAGCTTTTACTGGTGGTGTAAAGGCAGCCGCAATAGGTATAACAGCAGCAGTATTTTTTGGATACCTTATTTCCCTTGCTGCTTCGCCTAAGGCAAAAAGGTAGGGAATCAGGGTGTGATTGTAATATAACTTCCCCAGTTAATGCAATACAAAGTTATAGGGGAAGTTATATTTTTTGATGTCTAGGAAATTATGATGCCCATAATTTCTAACGACAAGTTACAGAGGACACAAAAGCCGCTTACGCGCTTTTGTTCCGCTTATTCCTGTCTTATGTCAACTAAAAAATCATCGTTCATTGATACTTCTTCAAAGGTCGCCATTTGGTTCATAATCAAAGTAGCTGCTTCAATGATGTTAAATGCGAGTGGGCAACCTGTTCCTTCACCAAGGCGCATGTCCAGATTAAGGGAAGGTTTTAAACCGATTTGGTCCATAACATATTTATATCCAGGCTCAGCTGATATATGAGATGGTATCATGTAGTCTCTACATAGTGGATTTAACTTATATGCGATAAGTGCAGCAGCAGAGGATATAAAGCCATCTATAACAATTGGGATTCTGTGGTATGCAGCGCCTAGGAAGCATCCTGCCATTCCAGCTATATCGAGTCCGCCAACCTTTGATAGTACATCAAGAACATTGTTTTTATCAGGCTTGTTTATTTCAATTGCCTTTTTGATGGTCGTTTTCTTCGCTTCATAGCTCTCATCAGTCATTCCAGCACCTTTTCCAATAGCACTATCGGCATCAATGTCTTCTAACACCATTAAAATAGCGCTGCTTGTACTTGTGTTTCCAATTCCCATTTCACCGGTACCAAGAAGGTTATAACCTTCTTGTGCAAGTACTTGTACAATTTCAATTCCTGTTTCAATAGCTTTTATTGCTTCCTCTTGACTCATGGCAGGTCCTTTTGCCATGTTTGCAGTTCCATAGCGTATTTTCTTTTTTATAAGGCCTGGATAATTCAAATCTGATTTGATCCCAATATCCACGACCTTTATATCTGAGTTTGCATGTTTAGACAAAACCGCAATACCAGATAATCCTTTTAGAATATTCACCGTCTGCATTGCCGTAATTTCCTGAGGACATGTACTTACGCCCTCCTCGCATACACCATTGTCGGCAGACATAACAATCATACACTTTTTAGAAATCTCATTATTGACATTCCCAGTGATCCCTGACAGCTTGATAGCTATTCTTTCAAGCTCTCCAAGGCTACCAATGGGCTTGATAAGTGAATCCATGCGTTTAGAAGCCAGTTGTTCGGCATCTTTATACGATGGTTTGATTCCATTGCATACTTCTTCGAATAATCTCATTTAAAACCCTCCAATTAATATAAATTTTAATAATGTATTTAATTCAGGGCATTAAAAATGCCCCTTTAAATACGAAAGGGGCATAAGTATGCATGAGAATTGCACAAAAAATACATAGATACCTTATTGTACAAGTAAGTGATCATACAAATACAAAATTACCCTATCTTCCGTAGGCTAATCAGGAATTCCTTTCCTGGATATTCCTAAAAATAACAAGCAGGTCTTCTGGCTAAGGTTCATCAATAGTTTGCGCCTTCCCATATAAGGCGATTTTGAAATTTTGGAAAATTTTCAAATCGCTTAAACAGTGGCATAATGCAAACATCTTCCCTTTACAGCGGCGGGACCGCATGGGATTTACACCCATTTCCCTCTATCCAGCATTTGCTCGGATACTTGCTATCTGCTATTTAATTAATATGATTTTATCACTCTAAGTTGTATTTTGTCAAATAGTAGACAGTGTTGGATAGTAGTGGTAATATATTATTGTTTCAGATTTGAGTTATAAAGGAGAAAAACAATGCTTGATATTTGTTTGATTGGAACAGGTGGAATGATGCCACTTGATAAAAGATGGCTGGCGTCCATGCTGATTAGATATAATGGAAAAATGATGCTTATCGATTGCGGAGAAGGAACACAAATTCCCCTGCGGATGTCCGAATGGGGCTTTAAGGCAATTGATACAATTGTATTTACACATTACCATGCAGATCATATTACAGGTTTGCCAGGGCTGCTTCTCACAATAGGGAACTCTGGAAGAGAAGAGCCATTAACACTTATGGGACCTCCTGGGATTAAAGAAGTGGTAGAAGGTTTGACTGTTGTTTCGCCAGAGCTTCCTTATGAGCTCAGGATTGTCGAGTTGTCTGATAATATGGAGACTGAAAACAAGATAGGTGATATCGTATTAAGGAGCATCCCTGTCGATCATACGATTACTTGCCTAGCATATTGTATTGAGATAAAAAGGCCTGGAAAATTTAATGTTGAGAATGCTAAAAAGCTTGATATACCTGTTTCTTATTGGGGTAAGCTCCAAAAGGGTGAGAGCATTGATATTGAAGGAAGAGTTATTCATCCGTATATGGTTTTGGGAGATCAGAGAAAAGGTATCAAGGTCTGCTACTGCACTGACACAAGACCAACAAATGGAATATATAAATTTGCTGAAGAAGCTGATGTCCTAGTCTGTGAGGGCATGTATGGGGATGATGAGAATCAGCACAAAGCAGAGAAAAAGAAGCATATGACATTCAGAGAAGCAGCAACAATTGCAAAACACAGTAATGTCAAAGAGCTTTATCTTACACACTACAGTCCATCATTGACTGATCCCGAAGAATATATTCATGTAGCTAGGGAAGTGTTTGAGAATGCCTTTTTAGGTACGGATCTGCTTGCGAAAACCATAAGGTTTGAAGAGTAAGTCAAACATCATATATACGAGTTCCTTATATGGATTTCCACCAAGCGCTGGATCATCTGCACGGTTTCTGGGATATTGATAGAATGGGGACATTTTTTCATGCAGGACATACTGGTGCATTTTTTACAGTGCGAGGCACTTTCGTTTATGCCAAGGTCAAGCTTTCGTAGTGCCCAGTAGTCCTTTCCAAGGAAGTAATAATTATACTGCCTGAAAATTATATGTATTTCAGTGCCATATTCACATCTGCATCTTTGACACCTGTCACATGGAATAGGTATAAAGCTTCTTTCAAGAGTCTGCAGTGTCTCTTCAAAAGAAGGGCGTGTATAGCTTTCAGGTTCTTCTAGCATTACTGCATCTATTTGTTCATATGTTCCTAAGCCAATCAATGCAGTTGATATGGGGTATGAGAGCACTCCTTTTAGAAGTTTTTTAATGGGAAAGAAAGTTGGAAGTATACCAGCCGCATAAACCTTATTGATAATAAGTCCTTTATTTTTGAAAATTGGCTCTGACTCAATACGATCAAGCATGCCTCTTTCAAGGATATTTCCACTACCTTGAAGTACGTCAACCCTCTTGTCTTTTGCACCCATTAGAAGGATTTCATAGTAATGAGAGGCGATACCTGTGAATTTGATTTTGCCCTCGGCTTTAAGTTCGTTTAGTGCATCTACAGCACCATATTTTCCGAATGTAACATCTACATTGTCTTCATCAACCTGATGTACAAAATAAATATCCGCATAGGTACTGAGATTTTCGCAGGATTCATGAACGGCATTGAACATGTCGTCTCCATAAAAGAATCTCGCCTTATCCGAAATGATGAGTTTTTCTCTGCCAATATGAGCTGCAAATTTGCCAAGCTTGATCTCTGCATCACCGTACTCAGGTACAATTGCAGTATCAAAAAGATTACAACCAAGCTCCCATGCGTGTTTCATTACAGCTATTGCAGTTTCTTCGTCAGGACTGAAATAGTCTGGGAGTACAGGGACATTGCCGCTTAATATTGGGATGGTTCCGAATGATATTTCTGATACGTAAAGACCAGTGGTGCCTAGTTTCCTATACTTCATTGGCTATCACCTTGGCTGAAGGAATCGTTTTTTACCTCAACACCTTTCGGAATGCTGCTAACTTCTACTTTAGAACACCATGCGAATGCCCTTGAGTCTATACTTATAAGCGCTTTAGGGAAGTTAATCTCTGCTAGCTCATAGCAAAAAGCAAAAGCCTCTTTCCCAATGGATTTGAGGGTGGAAGGAAGGATAATCTTCTTAAGACTTTTGCATCTATAAAAAGATTTTTCAGGAATTTCGGTTATTCCTTCTGGAATTATAATGCTTTTAAGTGATGTGCAATGCTCAAATGCTCTTATTCCAATATGCTGAAGCTTTTCGGAAATCTCAATGTCTTCGAGTAAGAAGCAACCAGAAAATGCGAGTTTTTCTATCCGTTCTACATTGAATGCATTTTTTACTGAGGCAAGCCATTTGCAATGATCAAACGCACCTGTACCTATATAAGTTGTATCGTTTGACAGTGTGATACATGTAAGCAGATTGCTTTCCTTAAACACATTTTCTCCAATCGATGTAATTCCATTTGCAATAACCAGGTTATTAATATTTCCTGTGCACTCAATTAGAGAATTGTTCTCATCTGTCTTAAAGCAGTTTAAGCAATCCATGAAAATCTGCTTCACGCTTTCTGGTAAAAGCTCGTTATGTCTATCAGATATTCCATTTAGAATATACTCTTTTCCATCTGAAGTAATTACCTTTTTCAAATTGATGCAGTTTCTAAACGCATATTCTTCAGTAATTGTTTTGGGTGAAGAAAATTTAACAGATGTTAATGCATAACAGTTTGCAAAAGCCCAGCCTGAAACCGTTTTTATATCATCTGGGATCAATACATCTCCCTTGCATAATGAAGCATCAATAAGTATATTGTTTACAACTACCATTGGTGATATAGCTCTTTGATTTTCTAACCATTTGGTGCTGTGGAATGCTCTTTCGGCAATATATTTAGCACTTTTGGGCACATGGATTTCTTCGAGATTCATTGCATCCTTAAAGACTTCTCGCTCAATTGTCTTGATTCCGTCTGGGATATGTATAAAGCGACCTTTATTCGTATATCCAAACAATGAAAGATTTTCATCAATATTAAAACAGCTGATGGCACTATGGTATATATACTTTGCAATATTTGGAATATTTTCATCGGAAACAACTGAATAATTGTCAGTAGAATATTTCGTTGTGCCGATAAATAATGCTTTAAGAGCAGTGCAGCCAGAGAATGCATAACTTCCATATCTAAGCCTATTATCTGACAAAATCACTTCTTGAAGTCTACCGCAGTCCTCGAAAGCGTGGGCTGAAACGAAGGTGTCTGAATTAAGACTGATGATTTTTAATGAATTGCATCCATAAAAGCAATATTCTCCTATCTCTTGTATATTGGAAAAGTCAAAATCACTCAACATTTCACAGCCGTTAAAGCAGCTTTCACCTATATATTGAAGTTCATTGCAGATGCATGATTCAAGAGCAGCGCATCCGCAGAATATTTCTTTTTCTAAAATATGTATTCCTTGAAGAATTGCATTTTTCAAGCCCTTACAGTATGAGAATGCCGACTCTCCAATAGTCTCTACATTGCCAGATAAATTCGTGATGGAAATACACTTTTCAAATGCCTTTTTACCAAGGTGCTTTAAAGATTTTGGGAGATTGGCCTTTTTAATGCTTTTACACCCGCTGAATGCACCATCCCCTATAGAAATTAGGCTTTCGGGAAATTGAATGTCTGTTATGAGATCATTACCCGCAAAGGCATATGGTGCAATGCTTTTGATAGCTTCTGGAATTGAAATGCAACCTTTGCAATTGCTTCCATCAACTACGATGTCAGAAATAATTACAAGTGGAGAAGTGCTTTTCAAGTTATCTAAAAACGCTGTTTTTCTAAAAGCATCTGCTTGTATAGTGGAGCAGTTTGTTTTCAATGTCTCAAGTTGTTCGCAGCCATAGAAAGCATAATTGCCAATGTACTGGGCTTGCGATGAGGGAGCTACCGTTATTTTACTGCATCTATAAAATGCATTGTCTGAAACATGAGTAATCTCGCCTTCAGAGGTAACTCTTTCTAATGATGTACAGTATGCAAAAACACCTTCCTCCAAAATACTTACATGTTTATGGAGTGAGATGCTTTTAAGTGAAGTGCATCCACAAAAGCTTCTCGAGCCAATTCTTCTAAGAGACTCTGGAAATGAGACAGAGGTAATGTTTGTATTTCCATAAAAAGCCCCACCAGCGATGGTGGTTACTCCATCAGGAATTATTATATCACCTGTAAGCTCGCTTCCATCAAGGAATATTTTGTTGACAATCACATTTGGGAAAGATTCTATTTGTCGTAGCTCTATTAAATAAATACTGTCTTCAAATGCATCTCTACCTATGTATTCAATTGATGAAGGAAGGTTAACATTTTTAAGCGAAGTGCACCTGAAAGCAAATTTATCTGTAATACTTTGCACCCCTTCGTGGAATGTTAGACTACTAAGCTTATTGCATTGTGAAAATATATCAGTTCCGCATTCAACCAAATTACAGCATATTTCAGCGGTCTTTATGCCTGAAGCAGTAAACACATTATTTCCGAGCTTTCTAAGTGATTTGGGCAATGTTATTTCCTTTAACGAAAGGCATTTGTAGAATGCCATGTCTCCAATACTTATGAGCTTCTCAGGAAGATCAACAAGTTTTAGTGAGTTGCACAAATAGAAAGCAAGATCCCCAATTTCTTTAATATTACTTCCAAATTTGATCTCATTGAGCTTTCTACACCTGTTAAATGTTGATTTTTCGAGCGTGGTAAGTGATTCAGGTAGCTCTGCACGTATAAGCTTTACGCAGTTTTCGAAGGCTGATTTCCCTAGGAGTTCAAGTCCTTCATTGATACTGATTGTCTGTAAAAGTATACAGTCAGCAAACGCTTCCTCATGAATTTCTCTAACCGAATCGGGCAATATTATTCTGCCGACAGTCTGATTACGAGCAAAAGCTCTCTCATCTATTATGGTGATGCCATCAGGAACAACAACTCTTTCCTCGTGCCCTCTATATTGTATTAGTGTTGTTCCGCTAATGAAGAAGTTATTGAGAATTTGAGAGTGAATTGTGCACACAATCGCAGGTATACTCTTGTCTTTAGTATCTGGAAGACCCTTTAGCTCATACTTTCTTCCATCGGATAAAATGATGTTCTTTAGCGTGGTACAGTTTTTGAATGCATCTTGACTTATAATTACGTCTTCGTTAGTGAAGTATACAGTTTCAAGGTTGATGCAGTTCCTGAACGCTCGGCTGCCAATATGCTTTAAAGTAGCAGGTAGTTTTATTGTAACCAGACCTTTTTTATCAAAAAAACAGCTTTTTGCGATATCTATTATACCATCTGGAATTTCGACATCCTTAAGGTTTATAAGCAATTTTACAAGGATACCGTCACGTATTTCCATCATCTTGTATATATCTATGGCAATTGTCTTAACTAACGGATGTATATTTGATTTTGAAGACATGACCTGGATCAAGCTTTTTATATTGTATTCCACCCCATCAAATAAACGTATAGAAGAAATTTTTCCACAGCCTGTAAAAACCTCGCATATACAAGACAAATCTAAATCGCTTGATACTTCAAGCCTTTGAATATTTATATCATTGACAAACGTCTGTCTTCCAAGTTGTGTCACCCCAGGAATAGAAACATGCTCAAGGCTATCACAATATAAAAAAGCGCAAGCCTCAAGACTTTTAACTGTAACTGGCAGCTCAACGCTTAAAAGTGAATGACAGCGATGAAAAGCATACTCTCCTATATAGATAAGCTTTGAAGGGAAGTTGATTTTCTTTAATTTTCTACAGCCCTTAAATGCATCATCCATAATATGGGTTATGGTCTCTGGAAGAACAACCTCTTCAATTGAGGCACATCCTTTAAAGGCAGCTGTGTCAATTGTTTTAACTCCATCTGGGATAATAACAACTGCATCCCTCAGTGTATATGATTTTAAAGCTCCATCTTCAATAACGAAGCCATTCGTTGATTTTTCGCTCATCAATTCATCTCACTCATCTCTAAAGATTTTCTCAATAACAAACTCAAGCTCCTTTATATTCCCACACCTATGCAGATCTATCTTATATTGCTTGGTGCCTTTCAGCTTCTTCATACAATAAGAGGTTAGCTTCTTAATGTACGAGATTGTATAAGTCTCATCGAAGTAACGTGATGTCAATTCGATCTGCTCAGAAATTATTGTGTATTTGCTTTTTTTAATTTCTTTGTTTGTTAGCTCGCTAAATATAAATGGATTCTCAAGGGCATATCTTGCAATCATTACGCCATCTGCACCTGTAGACTTCATCATGTTTTCAGCATCAGTGGCACAAAAAATCCCGCCATTTGCAATGACAGGTATTCTAACAACTGATTTAGCCTGTTCAATCTGGTCAAAATATGGAGTGCCATCATACATCATATTTCTGCTTCTGCCATGTACTGTAATCATATCTGCGCCTGAGTCCTCGCACATTTTTGCAAACTCAGCCGCAATCATTCTATCTTCTTTAAGTCCTGCTCTGAATTTAACGGTAACGACTTTCCCACTCTTTTTACAACCCTTTATTATAGATGATGACTTTTTGAGGTCGGCAAGCAATGCGCTTCCTTCTCCGTTTTTATATACATTTGGAACTGGGCAGCCCATATTGATATCAATTATATCAAATGAGGAAAAATAATCACTGCATGCCATTCTTTCCATTATCCTTGGGTCTGAACCGAGCAACTGAGTTGCCTTTATCTTTTCGTCAGGTGTTGTAAAGATCAGCTTTTGAGTAGCCTTATCCTTATATTTAAGTCCATTGCAGCTAACCATTTCGGTAAAGCAAAGACCTGCACCAAGCTCATAACAGAGTAGTCTAAAAGGATAGCATGTATATCCTGCGAGAGGTGCCATAAGTACGTTAGATGGTATTATTAAATTGCCAAGCCGTAATTCTTTTATCTCCAAGCGTCAATCTCCCCTATGAATGCTGATAATTATTAATATATTTTAACATAAAATTTGTTTTGCTTATACTGGTAGTGTGAAAAGAATTTTAAAGGTCAAACTTAAAAATAAATTTATGATTTTGTAAATTAATCAGAATTAATGACAAATTTAAATGTAATTAAAGAAATTGAAGATTGATTGATTCAAACTTGTCTTAATCTAAATTGACACAATATATTGTATATGATAATATTAGTCGAACTAAATATTGAATAAATAGTAAGGCGTTCAAGTTGATTCATAAAGACTATATTCTACGGTGTTTATAATATATGACATATCTTTTAAAGAAGCAAATTCAATTAGGAGGATTTCGAACTAATATGATTATTAAGATTAAAAAACGTGATGGAAGAGAAGTGCCATTTAACATCGAAAAAATTGCTAACGCGATTTTTAGGGCTGCGAGTGCAACTGGTGGAAAGGATTATTCTACAGCTATGTCAATAGCGGAGAAAGTTGTAGAGTCATTAGGAAATGGACCAGATAAAAAAATTCCTACAGTTGAGGAGATACAAGATGCTGTTGAAAGGACTTTGATTGAGACAGGCCATGCACGTACTGCTAAGGAGTTTATCCTTTACAGAGCGGATCGTACACGTGTAAGAGAAATGAATACACGGTTGATGAAGGTTTATGAGGATTTGACATTTAAGGAAGCTAAAGACAATGATATGAAGCGTGAAAACGCAAACATAGATGGTGACACTGCAATGGGAACAATGCTTAAGTATGGTTCTGAAGGTGCAAAGCAGTTTTATGAAATGTATATTCTAAAGCCAGAGCATTCAAAAGCTCATAAGGAAGGTGATATCCATATTCATGATATGGACTTCCTTACCCTTACAACTACATGCTGCCAAATAGACATTGCAAAGCTTTTTAATGGCGGTTTCAGTACTGGGCATGGGCATTTAAGAGAGCCTAACGATATACATAGTTATTCTGCTCTTACATGTATTGCTATTCAATCAAATCAAAATGATCAGCATGGGGGCCAGAGTATACCGAATTTTGATTATGGTATGGCACCAGGAGTTTCGAAGACGTATGTCAGAATATACAAGCAAAACCTTAGCAAAGCATTGATGCTTTTGGCGGACATGGGAAATGGTGATGAAAAGGCTATTGAAATATGTAATAGCATATATGAAAGCCATAATATTCTACCTACAATAGGTGGAGTAAAGGAGTATCAAGAGATTGAAGTAGAATACCTAAGGCAGTACATGTCTGATGATGCTGTAATAAAAAAGGCACAAAAGTTTGTTTCAGAAAGAGCTTTAATAGAAACAGACAGAAATACATATCAAGCCATGGAGGCATTTGTTCATAATCTCAATACAATGCATAGCAGAGCAGGTGCACAGATACCTTTCAGCTCAATCAATTATGGAATGGACACCTCGCACGAGGGAAGAATGGTTATTAAAAATCTTCTTCTTGCCACAGAGGCTGGTCTTGGAAATGGAGAAACTCCAATATTTCCTATTCACATTTTTAGGGTAAAGGAAGGAGTAAATTATAATCCAGGAGAACCGAATTATGATTTATTCAAGATATCCTGTAGAGTAAGCGCTAAAAGGCTTTTCCCCAATTTCGCTTTTATGGATGCGCCGTTTAATATTAAATACTACAAGCCTGGGCATCCTGAAACAGAGATTGCATATATGGGATGCCGTACTCGTGTGATTGGAAATGTGCATGATGAATCAAGGGAGATAGTTTCAGGAAGAGGAAACCTTAGCTTTACAACAATTAATTTGCCTAGGATTGCACTTAGAAGCAACAAGAACATAAATATTTTCTTTGACGAACTGGAAAGAAAGGTTAACCTTGTTATCGATCAGTTAATGGAGCGCTTTGAAATTCAAGCAAAAAAGAAAGTAAAGAATTATCCTTTCCTAATGGGACAAGGAATCTGGATAGATTCAGAGAAGATGGACTGGGAGGACGAGGTAAGGGAAGTGTTAAAGCATGGTACTCTTACGGTTGGTTTTATTGGACTTGCTGAGTGCCTTAAAGCATTGACTGGAAAGCATCACGGGGAGTCAATAGAGTCACAGAATCTCGGACTCGAAATAATCGGCTTTATGAGAAAGCAAATGGATGAAGCTAGCAAAAAGTTCAAGATGAATTACACGCTTATAGCTACACCTGCTGAAGGTACAGCAGGAAGATTTGTAAAGATGGACAGAGAAATTTTTGGTAGGGTTGAGGGCGTTACTGACAGGGATTACTATACAAATAGCTTCCATGTCCCTGTTCACCACAAGATAAGTGCTTTTGACAAAATACAGCTTGAAGCTCCATACCATGAGCTTACAAACGCAGGACATATTACTTATGTTGAGCTTGATGGTGATCCAGCACAAAATCTTGATGCATTCGAGAAGGTTGTTAGAGCCATGAAAGAAGCGGGAATCGGCTATGGTTCAATCAACCACCCTGTTGACAGAGATCCTGCTTGTGGATACACAGGAATCATAGGCGAAACTTGCCCAGCTTGTGGCAGAAAAGAAGAACGCTTGAAGTTTGAGCGGATTAGAAGAATAACAGGTTATCTTGTTGGAACTGTCGAGCGTTTTAATGATGCAAAGAGAGCTGAAGAAAAAGACAGAGTAAAGCACCTTTAGGTAATATGCCTTTGGGATGGTTTTAGGATGGCTTTAGGAGGTTGGATTTATGGAAAGACCGCTTAGGATAGCAGGTATTGTTGAAGAGTCAATAGTGGATGGACCAGGAATAAGGTTTGTTGTATTTGCTCAAGGTTGCAAACATGGGTGCAGTGGTTGCCACAATCCTCATACGCATTCCTTTGATGGAGGTACAATGATAGATGCGGATTGGGTTATAGCGCAAATGAAAAAAAACCCGCTTCTTGATGGCATAACATTGAGCGGAGGTGAGCCTTTTGAACAGGCAGAAGCCTTCGGCGCATTGGCAAGAAAAGCAAAGGCAGAAGGCTACAATGTGATGACTTATACTGGGTATTCCTATGAATACATCTATGAAAATAAAGAAAAAGTAGAAGGATGGAACGAGCTACTAAGCAACACTAATGTTTTGGTAGATGGCCGTTTTGAGATATCGAAGAAAAATTATCTGTTGCCATTTAGGGGCTCAGAAAATCAACGGGTTATAGATGTTTCAAAAACAATCAATACAGGGATGGTTCTCCAATTGAGTTTTTCATAGTTGGTTTAGAAAAGTGTCTTGCAGCATAATTGTTGCAAGACTTTTTGATGTCTAGGAAATTATGGTGCCCATAATTTCTAACGACGAGTTACAGCGGATACAAAAGCGCTTCGCGTTTTTGTTCATGTAAATGTAAGATTAATTGTGTATTTAACATTGAAAGGTGGTATTAGTAAAGGTGAATATTTTATTGGTAGAAGATGACTTGAGCCTTTCTGTAGCTATTGAGTATGCTTTGAAGGCAGAGGGCTTTAATGTAAATGTAGCTGGAACACTTCAAGAAGCGAAGAATAAATTAAGCTCGGATATAGATATTGTACTGCTTGATGTTATGTTGCCTGATGGACTTGGTTATGATTTTTGTAAGTCTATCCGTGAGAAGAGTCAGCTTCCTGTTATTTTCCTAACAGCATGTGATGAAGAGGCAAATATTGTAATGGGACTGGATATTGGTGGAGATGACTATATTACAAAACCATTCAGGATAAAAGAGCTTGTATCAAGAATTAGAGCTGTAAAAAGACGAACTGTAAAAAGTTCTGTTGAGGAATGTGGTGTGCTGTCGAGTATGGGGATCACTGTGAATACCATGGAATCCAAGGTGTTTAAGGATAATGTAGATGTACAGCTGACAAACCTTGAATACAGACTACTTCTTGTCTTTCTTAATAATCCTAGGCAGGTTCTTACAAGGAACAGGCTTCTCGAAATCCTTTGGGATGTCAATGGGGAGTTCGTAGATGACAACGCATTATCTGTATATATCCGAAGACTTAGAGAGAAAATTGAGCTAAGACCCGACAAACCTGAGATAATTCTAACTGTTAGGGGTACAGGATATAAGTGGGATTCTGATGTGAATTAAATACAATTAATCTTATACATTTATCTAATCTGCTAAATGTAAGATTAATAATGTATTTAATATAAAACAATAATACAAAGTAAAATGGTGATTTTATGAGAGACGTATTCAAAAATATAGAGTTTAAAAAGGCAGTCTTTAGATTGACAGTATTTATGGCTTTCGTGTGCATTGTGTTTTGTTTTATATATGTACAGGCAATTGATATTGTCAAAGAAAGGGTTTCAGATCAAAGTGCTGCTGTTGTTGGCAAGATAAGTGAGAAGCATCCTGAGCTTGAGAAAAAAATCATTGGAGTTGTTACAAAAGGGGCTTCGGATAAGGATATTAAGCTTGGGTATGGTATACTTTCAAGGTACGGATACTCTACGAGTATATCAAATCAGCAGCATGTAGTTTTCAAGGATTTATATTTTAGAGGGCTGTTATTTGGAATGCTTATTATTTTTTTCATTACTGTTGGCCTATTTTTTATTACTTTTATAGACTACAGAGAAATATATCGGAAGGTAAGGGCGGTGCTAGGTGCAGCTGAAAAGGTGGTTGATGGTGATTTCAAAGTGAGGCTTCCAGCAGGGAAGGAAGGAGATTTTGAGATCTTAGGACATCGCTTCAATCAGATGGCAAACAGGCTTGAACTTAGTATTGAGCAGCTTACAAAGGAAAAGGCTTTCCTTAAGAATATTCTTTCAGATATATCTCATCAGCTAAAAACTCCGCTTTCGACATTGATTTTAAACAATGAATTAATGCTGACAGGAGCAATTCCTAGTAAAACAAAAAATGCCAATTTGAAATCTATACAGAGCTTTTTAGAGACGGACAAGCATCAGCTTGAAAGAATTGAGTGGCTAATATATAGTCTTCTCAAAATTGCACGACTCGAAGCTGGGACTATACAATACAACAAAAGGAAAATATCACTTGCTGATGCAGTGAATTCATCAAATGAAGCTTTGAATGTATTGGCTCGTGACAAAAACGTGCAAATTGACATGAAAAATGATAGTTTGGATCTTATGTTAGAGGCCGATGTGGACTGGCTTAGCGAAGCATTTATAAATATAATAAAGAATTGCATTGAGCATACACATGTTGGACAGAAAGTAATGGTAGATTTTTTTTCTACCCCTTTGTCTTTAGGGATTGTGATTTCTGACACAGGTGATGGAATCCCGCAAAAGGATTTGCCGAATATTTTCAAACGTTTCTATAAAGGCAGTAATTCTAAAAAGCCAAATAGTATAGGAATAGGTTTAGCGCTTTCAAAAACTATTATCGAGGGAAATGATGGAAGCATCACTGTAAGAAGTGAGATTAATAGAGGAACAGAGTTTACTGTAACTTTTCTAAAAACCCTTGGTAAATAATCAAAGGTATTTCCAATCTTACAAAATTGTAATCTTATCTGTCACCTCCAGTTAATCTTGCAATTATATAATTGAAAAGTAAGGTGATTTTTGAAATCTTCTAAAATATATGAGAGGAAGGACAAAGAAATGGAGATTGTTAAGACAGTAGGATTGAAGAAGGTTTATGGGAAAGGTGAATCAAGCATAGAAGCACTTAAGAGTGTTGATATAAGCATAAATCAGGGAGAGTTTGTGGCAATAATAGGCCCTAGTGGATCAGGTAAAAGCACATTGCTTCACCTTTTAGGGGGTGTTGACAGACCTTCGGATGGAAAAGTTTATGTTGATGGAGAGGATATTTATTCCTTTGGCGAAAAGCAATTGGCCCTTTTTAGAAGAAGAAAGGTTGGTTTTGTATTTCAAAGTTATAACCTTATTCCTGTTCTCACTGCAGAAGAGAATATTATGCTTCCAATGTTGCTTGATAATAAAAGTATAGACAAATCATATCTTGAAGAGCTGCTCAAATTGCTTGGAATAGCGGATAGAAGGCACCACTTGCCGTCAGAGCTTTCAGGCGGGCAGCAGCAAAGGGTTTCAATCGGAAGAGCTTTGGCATACAAGCCGTCTATTATTCTTGCAGACGAACCAACTGGTAATCTTGATAGTAAAAATGGAAAAGAGATCATCGAGTTGCTTAAGTATTCAGTGAAAAAATACCATCAGACTCTTATTGTTATAACACATGATATCAATATTGCTTCTCAGGCAGACAGGGTTATACGAATTGAGGACGGAATGATTTCTGGACAGGGAGGTGGCTTCTAATGAAAAGCTACCTCGAAATTACTGGTCGTTATTTAAAGGCTCAGAAGAAAAGATCCTTTCTGGCTGTTGTTGGAATAATACTGTCAGTTTCATTGATCACAGGTATTGGGACAATTTTGACAAGCTGGTGGAAAAGCGTAATTGCGCAGGAAATCTATGAAAATGGAGATTATCATGCGATCTATAAAAATGTTTCTGGTAATGACGTTTACAAGCTTGAGAACCAAATTGATATTGAAAGTCTAGGTTTAAGAAAAAGTGAAGGGTTTGCAACGATTTGTAAAAGTCCTGTTAGTAAAGCTGTTCCGCCATATAGATATTTTGATATCAAAAGCTATAGTGATGCAGCATATAAGATGCAGCCTATATATATTGAGTCTGGAAGGCTTCCTAAGAGGAGCGATGAGATTGCTTTTGACAGCTGGGCTCTTAAATATCTTCCAAATGGCACGAAAATAGGTGACACAATATCTCTTGAAGTTGGAAGCAGATATAATGGAAAAGGAGTCTTAGAGACTAAGTCACATAAATGGTCAGATAATGAAGTTTTTAAACTTGAGCATAAAAAGCAATATAAAATAGTTGGTCTTTTGAATCCAAGCTTTGTTTTAGACAAATATTTTGCTACAGCTGTCACAGTGATTGATGGAACGATGTTTGAAGAATCCCAAAAGTACGATGTTATTGCCAAGCTTGATTCAATTAAAGACATTCATCAAAGAGTTAAAAAAGCAGGGGAAAATGCAGGACTTGATATAAAAGACAATGGTGTCAATTCTATTTCATTTAATGAAAGTGTACTGAGGTTTCTTGGGCAAAGCTGGAATGAGATATTGAATTCATCAATGAGAATGTTGATAGCTATAATAGTAATGCTTGTAGTTATTGCTACGGTTGCGGTTATATATAATGTTTTTAATATTTCCATTGTTGAAAGAATTTCTCAGTATGGATTGCTTCGATGTGTTGGTGCAACTCCAGGTCAGATAAGAAAGACAGTGTTTAGGGAGGCTATGATATTAGGATGCATTGGAATACCGATTGGTGTTGTAACAGGTACTGTGGCAATGGGTGTTGTATTCAAGATCATTAAAGCGATTACTCCAGGTATTGAATTGGCTCATATTGATTTGTATATCAAGCCCATTGTTCTTGTTCTAAGCATAATAGTTGGCATAGTAACAGTCTTGTTGTCAGCCCTACTGCCTTCAATAAAAGCTTCAAGGGTTTCAGCAATTGAGGCTGTGAGAAACTCTTCGAGCTATAGAAAAGAACGTTTTAAACGGATTGGCAAACAGAAATTCTCTTTAAAAATTATTGGGGTTGAGGGTTGGATAGCAGGTAAAAATCTCGGACGTAACAGAAAAAGATTCTATATCACAGTTTTTTCAATGGTTATAAGTATAGTGTTGTTTATAGTATTCGGGCAGCTTGTGGATTTTTCCTTCAAGTCAGGTATTGCAGATAAAACTGAAACACCGAATTTTGCACTATCAAATGTGAAACAAGGACAGAAGATCGAAATAACAGAAGAGGAGTACAAAACATTAAGTGAAATGAAAGGAGTAACAAACATTTATAAATTTGGACAGCAGTATGCTGAAGTAAAGCTACCAGCTCCTAAATACAATAAAGAGGTATCTGATATTTTAAATATTAAACAGCAAAATGACAGAAATGGGAATGTGGTACTTAAGGAAAGTAATGTATATACGTATGGAGATGATGCACTTAAAAAAGTGAAAGAATATGTCTCAGAAGGTAAGATAGATATAAACGAGATGCTTTCTAAAGATGTAGCAATAATTGTGAAAAAGGGAATGCTATATAGTAGTCAAAAAAAGCGACCAGTAATACTTGATGTAGCGAATATAAAACCTGGAGATGAAATAACAGTTGATACGTATTTGGACAATAAAAGTAAAAAGATGTTAACTAGCAAAAAGTTAAAGGTTATAGCTGTTTTAGATCATGTACCAATAGGAGAAGCAAGAAATTCAAAGGGTGGAATTGAAGTAATAACCTCTGAGCGCTTATTTAAGAAAATGGCACTAGGGAAGGGTTATCCTGAGATGATAATGGTAGAGCATGAGGATAATAAAGACAGCACGGAAGTAAAAAGCTTTTTTGAAGAGATGGTAGATAAAGATCCATCATTACAGTTTATTGATTACGACCAGGCTGCAAAGAATTATAGAGCAGGAGGAATAGTACTAAGTATTTTTATGTATGGTTTTGTTTTGGTCATTTCTCTCATAGGCTGCCTAAATATAATTAATACTATTAGTACAAATATAGTGCTAAGGACACGAGAACTATCGGTAATGAGAGCTGTAGGAATGACTGAGAGTGGGATAAAGAAGCTTATATGTATGGAAAGTATTCTACATGGTGCATTTGCTATAACTATAGGTTCTATTATAGCAATACTTTTATCAAGGCTTATATATCAAAGCGTTATAGGTGTCAGAGAGTTCGAGTGGACTATGCCTTATAAACAAATGTTAATAGCGTCTATCGGAACAATTGTTATCGTATTGATTTCTGGATATTTGCCGCTAAAAAGAATTAACAGTAGCGTCATAATTGAAGGAATACGCGGCGAGGAGTAAAAAAGTCTATATATGTTTTACATTTGAAGATCTGTGTGTTATAATTTCAAAGAAGCAAAACTAAATATTGTTAAAAGTAGCTAGGGGTGCCATAATGGCTGAGAGAAATAGTATATATTTTAACCCTATGAACCTGATGCGGATAATTCCGCCGTAGGGAAGCGGTCATAATAAAGTTTGATATTAAGACTTATCCTTGCGATAAGTCTTTTTTTGATGTCTTAGAAATTATGGTGCCCATAATTTCTAATCACAGGTTACAGAGTAACAAAAATCAGAAAAATAAAGAAGGGAGGAAGTAAACGTAAAACTTTTAAGGTTTAAAAGATTGCGTTACGGATATGAAATGATGAATAACGATTCGCTTATTATTGGTGGGGTTGAGCTTAAGAGTAGACTTTTTACAGGCTCAGGTAAATATTCTTCCAATGCATTGATACCTAAAGTTATTGAAAGATCAGGGTGTCAGGTAGTTACAGTTGCAGTAAGACGAGTAGATTTGGACTCGAAGGAAGAAAATATGCTCAATTACATACCTAAAGATTGCATTTTGATGCCAAATACATCAGGTGCAAGAAACGCAGAGGAAGCGGTCAGGATTGCAAGGCTTGCACGAGCTATGGGCTGTGGTAACTGGATAAAAATTGAGGTTATTTCCGATACAAGATACTTGCTGCCTGATAATCAAGAGACATTAAAGGCTACAGAGATACTTGCTAAAGAAGGATTTGTGGTGCTTCCATATATGTGTCCCGAACTTATGACTGCAAAAAGAATGAGGGATGCAGGAGCGGCAGCAGTTATGCCTTTAGGTGCTCCAATTGGTACTAACAAAGGCCTAAAGACAAAGGAGCTTGTAAAAATTTTGATTGACGAAATTGACTTGCCAATTATAGTAGATGCAGGTATTGGCAAGCCGTCGGAAGCAGCAGAAGCGATGGAGCTTGGAGCAGCGGCTGTTCTAGTCAATACTGCTATTGCATCAGCAGGTGATCCATTGGGAATGGCTGAAGCGTTTTCTCTTGCAGTTAAGGCTGGAAGAATGGCATATCTTGCAGGAACAGTTGAGGTTAAGAACTTTGCTGAGGCATCCTCGCCGCTTACAGGCTTCTTGAATGAATAATACTAATTGTATTTAATAAGAAAATCGCCTAATTTGGCTAAGGTGGGAAATGGTATGAGTTTTTATGAAGTTATACAAAAGTATGATAGCAATACAATAAGAGACAGAATAATGAATACAAAGCCTGTGGATGTAATGAGGGCGCTTGAGAAAGAAAATCTAACTCAAGAAAATTTTATGGCATTGATTTCACCAGCAGCTTCAGTCTTTCTTGAAGAAATGGCAAGGAAAGCACAGCAAATAACCTTGAAGCACTTTGGAAGAGCGGTTTTGCTATATGCTCCGATATACCTTGCAAACTACTGTGTCAACAACTGCCTTTATTGTGGGTTTAATGTTTATAACAAGATTGAAAGAAGGAAGCTCACAATTGAAGAGGTGGGTGTCGAGGCTGAGTGTATTACCAAAAATGGAATCAAGCATATACTTCTTTTGACAGGTGAGTCAGCTAAGCATTCATCTGTTGAGTATATAAAGGAATGTGCAATAGAGGCTGCAAGGCATTTTTCATCAGTTTCAATTGAGGTTTATCCTCTAGAAGTCGATGAATATAAGCTGCTAGTGGAAAATGGAGTTGATGGTCTTACCATTTATCAGGAGGCATATGATGAAGAGGTGTATAGGATTATGCATCCATCAGGTCCTAAGAAGGACTACAGGTATAGGCTTGATACCCCTGAACGCGGTTGTGTGAGCGGAATGAGAAGCGTTGGGATTGGTGCGCTTTTAGGTCTTGGAGAGTGGAGGACCGAGTCGTTCTATACTGCAATGCACGCACAATACCTTACGAGGAAGTATTCAGATGTTGAGATAAGTGTTTCATTCCCTAGGATGAGACCGCATGCTGGAGATTTTGATATACCTCATCCTGTGAATGACAGGGAGTTTGTTCAAATAATGCTTGCGACGAGGATTTTTCTTAAGCATGTTGGGATAACAATTTCTACAAGAGAAAACTCTGACTTCAGGGATAATCTTGTTGGGCTTGGTATAACTAAAATGTCTGCTGGATCGGCGACAGAGGTTGGAGGATACAGCGAGAAGCGTGGAGATGGGCAGTTCGACATTTCGGATGACAGAAGTGTTGAGGAGGTAAGGCAGATGCTTTATCGAAAAGGGTTCCAACCAGTATTTAAGGATTGGCAATGCATATTATAAATACGATTAATCTATTACATTTATAGTTTGATTTTAGAGGAGGTGTGATGTTTGGAGGGACTTAAACGTTTGATTGATGCAAACTTAAATAGAGCTTCAGAAGGAATTCGTGTCTTAGAGGATATTTCACGCTTCTTACTCAATAACCGTGTGTTGACGGGCAAGTTGAAGGCAGTAAGGCATGATGTTAGAAAAAGCATGAAGGAGTATGTTGAAGATATTATTATCTTCAGAGATTCGGTTGGCGATGTGGGACCATCGGTTTCAGAAGGATTGAAGGTTGAGGGGAAGGCAAATGTTAATGAACTTGTTATTGCCAACTTCAAAAGAACGCAGGAAGCCTTAAGGAGCATTGAGGAGACTTTAAAGGTTTTTGGTATGGAGGATCTATCAAGAAGATGTGAAAAAAACAGATATTCAGTATATACCCTCGAGAAGGAGTTTTTTGCAGCTTTAAAAACAAAAAACAAGCGCGATATGCTCAATACAGATATTTATTGTCTGACAAGTAAGGAGCATTCGATGGGTAGGGATAATATCGAGGTGGTCAGGCAGATGCTTGATGCAGGGGTCAAACTGATACAATACAGGGAGAAAGACAAGTCTATGCTCGAAAAGTATAGACAATGTGTAAAGATTAGGGAGCTGACTTATGATGCAGGCGCTACATTTATAGTTAATGATCATATGGATATTGCAAAGAGTGTAATGGCTGATGGGGTGCATTTAGGACAGGATGATATGCCTATTGAAGCTGCAAGACAAGTGCTTTCTGACTCAATGATCATTGGTATTTCAACTCACTCGCCCGAACAGGCAATGAATGCTATAGAAGGCGGTGCCGATTATATTGGCGTTGGTCCAATATTTAAAACATTTACCAAAAAAGATGTATGTGACCCCGTTGGGTTCGAATATCTTGATTATGTTGTAAAAAATGTTGATATTCCTTTTGTGGCGATAGGAGGAATAAAGCTGCACAATTTAAAGCAGGTTAGGGAAAGAGGAGCGAAATGCGCAGCTCTTGTCACTGAGATAGTAGGTGCAGAAGATATCGGAAAAGTAATAATGACTGCAAGAAATATTTTGGAGGGAGCGCTATAAATGAGATACAGTACACAAATGGAAGCTGCAAGAAAAGGAATCGTAACTGAAGAAATTAAGAGGGTTGCTAAGAAAGAGGGTATGGAAGTAAATAAGCTTATGGAGCTTGTTGCACAGGGAAGAGTTGCCATACCAGCTAATAAGAATCATAAGTCTTTAGATCCAGAAGGAGTTGGAGAAGGCTTAAGGACAAAGATAAATGTTAATCTTGGAATTTCGAGAGACTGCAGAGATTTCGAACCTGAGATGGAAAAGGCTAGAAAGGCAATTGAGCTAGGGGCTGAAGCCATTATGGATCTTAGTTCCTATGGAAAGATAAGGGAATTTAGAAGAGAGCTTGTTGGTATGTCAAAGGCAATGATCGGAACAGTTCCAATGTATGATGTTATTGGTCACCTTGACAAGGATCTTAAAGAAATAACAGCACAGGAGCTGATTGATGTCGTAAGGGTTCATGCAGAAGATGGTGTGGACTTTATGACAATACATGCAGGTATAAATAGAAAAACAGCGGAAAGACTTAAGAAGAATGGACGACTCACCAATATTGTGTCAAGAGGTGGATCACTTATATATGCATGGATGGAGCTAACTGGGAATGAAAATCCGTTCTATGAGCATTTTGACGAACTTCTTGATGTGTGCAGAGAATATGATGTAACAATAAGCCTTGGTGATGCGTGCAGACCGGGCAGCATCAACGACTCAACTGATGCATGTCAGATTGAAGAGCTCATTACACTAGGGGAGCTAACAAAGCAAGCCTGGAAGAAGGATGTGCAGGTAATGATTGAGGGCCCAGGGCATATGGCTTTAAATGAGATTCAGGCAAATATGGTTCTGCAAAAAAGACTTTGCCATAATGCGCCATTCTATGTTTTAGGTCCGCTTGTTACAGATATTGCACCAGGCTATGATCACATTACAAGTGCTATTGGCGGTGCTATTGCGGCTGCGAGTGGTGCTGACTTCCTTTGCTATGTGACTCCTGCAGAGCATTTAAGGCTACCTGATATGGAGGACATGAAGGAGGGAATAATTGCTGCTCGTATTGCAGCTCACGCTGCCGATATAGCTAAGGGTATCAAAGGAGCAAGAGAGCAGGATTATCAAATGAGCCTAGCAAGAAAGAACCTAGACTGGGAAAAGATGTTTGAGCTTTCCATTGATAGTGAAAAGCCAAGGAAATATAGAGAATCATCTAAGCATGAGATTGATGATTCATGCACAATGTGTGGCAAAATGTGCGCAGTAAGAACCATGAATAAGATTTTAGAAGGCGAAAAACTGGATTTTATATAGTCTGTTTAGGGAGGTTATCCTAGTGATCGTATTAACTGTAAATGGAAAGAAAACAGAGATTGAAAAGTCTGTGAGCATCACAGATTATCTTGGGACTATCGGTGTTAATCCTAAATTGGTTGTAGTTGAGCTCAATTATGAAATTCCAGATAGAGAAAAGTGGAGTGAAATAATGCTCTCAGATGGAGATAATATTGAGGTTCTGAAGTTCATTGGTGGCGGGTAAGTTATATTTTCGACATTTCTAAGGAATGTTCTAAATAATGAGGTGAAACTATGTTCAATGAATCGTATAGATACGCAAGACAGGTTGTACTTGAAGGCTTTGGTGCTGAAGGACAGGCAAAATTACAATCCTCAAGGATTTTAGTTGTTGGAAGCGGTGGCTTGGGGTCTCCAATACTTCTTTATCTGACTGCGGCTGGAGTTGGAACAGTGGGGATAGTTGATTTTGATATAGTTGCCCCTTCAAATCTAAACCGACAAGTCCTGCATTTTAATGGGGATTTAGGTAAAAGCAAGGTTGAATCAGCAGAAACCAAGCTTAAAGATTTGAACCCTGAAGTAAATATCATTAAGTTTGACACAAAGCTAAATATTGAAAATGTTGAGAATATTGTTGGGCAATTTGATATAATCATAGATGCAACGGATAATTTTACTTCTAGATACCTAATCAGTGACTGTTGTTTTTTTCTCAAGAAACCTCTTGTAGAAGGTGCAGCTGTCGGGTATGATGGTATAATAATGACAATCATACCTGGTAAGACACCATGCTATAGGTGCCTATATCCATCCCTTCCTGAAGACGCAAGTATACCGACATCGAGTGATATAGGTATACTCGGCGCGGTAGCAGGTGTTATAGGCTCAATGCAGGCGTTAGAAGCGATAAAGCTTGCAATAGGTGTCGGAGAAACTATTTCGGGTAGGATTTTAACATTTGATGGATTGAAAAGTGGCTTTAGGGAAGTGAATTGGAAGAAAAGAGACAATTGCCATTTGTGTGGAAAGGAGCCTAAGCTTACAAAGCTTAGCGAGGGAATCACCTAAACAGGATTGAGGAGGAAGTTAATGAAAAGAAATTTGGTTCGTGTTATTGGGTTAATGCTTGTTGCTGTACTAGTTTTATCGGGTTGTGGGAGGGCAGAGAATGGATCAGGGAACAATATCAGGGAAGATGATGGAAAGTTTACTATAGTTACATCATTTTATCCGATGTATATATTTGCAAAGAATATTGCTAAGGATATACCAGATGTGACCGTAGTTAATATGACAGAGCCGCAACAGGGATGTCTTCATGATTATCAAATGACACCAGCTGATATGAAGGCTTTAGAGACTGCTGATGTGTTTGTTATAAATGGAGCTGGAATAGAATCCTTTATGGATACTGTCAAAGAACAACTTAAGGACTTAAAAGTTATAGAAGCATCGAAGGGTATGGAGCTTCTTAAAAACGCATCTGATGGGGAGGAAAACCCTCATGTTTGGGTCAGTATTTCAGGAGCAATCGATGAAGTAAAGAATATTACCAAGGGATTGCTTGAAAACGACAATAAGAATGCAGAGAAATACAAGAAAAACTCTGAAGACTATATAAAAAAGCTTGAAGAACAAAAGAATAAGATGCATAGCGAGCTACAAGGAATAAAGAACAAGAATGTAGTTACATTTCATGAAGCATTTCCATACTTTGCAATGGAGTTTGGGCTAAATATTGTATCAGTTGTTGAACGTGAGCCCGGAACTGAACCTAGTGCTGGTGAGCTATCAGATACAATCAACTTAATAAAAAAGTCAAATGTTAAGGTTCTCTTTGCAGAACCGCAATACTCAGCAGATGCGGCTCAAACAATTTCGACTCAAACAGGCGCAAAGGTATATGTACTTGATCCCGTAGTAACAGGACCGAAAGATGCCGATGCTGAAAGTTATATAAGAGCAATGGATGAAAACCTAAAGGTTCTTAAGAATGCACTGAATGATCTTCAATAGCTTGGCAGTGGCTATTATTTCTGATATAGTATTTATGTTGATGAAAGCATAGATGAAGAAAGGTATATACAATGATTGAAAATACATTTGAGTTCAAAATATATTTTGAAAGTCTTACTGTTTTTAGAAACATCCTCAATGATAGTGTGATAAAGAGTTTAAAGGATCTAATAACGTGTATTGATAAAAACGATGTAGAATATGAAGAGATCATTTGTGCTTACACTGATTTTTATCATAAATTTTCAAGTATATTTCCTCTTGATTCTTTAAGAACATATTTGATAAAGGCAATTTTGTATAATGAAAATGCTTTCAGTAGAATCGTTGAAAAACGTAACAGCGAGATACTCGAATCAAATCTTGCAAGGGCTGTTGAGAATGATCTTGTTAGTTTGCAGAAGATAGCATCCTTAAATGCGAAGGATATAAAAGAATTTATATTGAAGATTTACAATGAGGATGGGTTCAGAAAGAATATTATATGGTCACTTCCGGAATGGTCGTTTGAGGATGATAAATTGCTTGAGCATGAAGTTGAGATAGTTAATGAGTTTAAAACAGCTGCATCCTGGAAGGACTGTATGAATGGGCTTACGAGTTTTTATAAGCGTTATGGATCTGGAAAGCTTGCAAAATATAAAGGATTTGTATGGGATAATAAAGAAATAAAAGGTATCACTCAAGCGGATCCTGTCAAGTTGTCAGAGCTTATTGGATATGATGCTGAGCGCAAAGAAGTTATTGATAATACGATCTGCTTTTTGCGTGGGTATCCTGCAAACAATATACTTCTATATGGAGATAGAGGAACGGGTAAGTCATCGACAGTAAAGGCTTTGCTTAATGAATACTATGAATTTGGACTCAGGATAGTTGAGGTTCCTAAAGCATATCTTGGAGAATTGCCTGATGTTATAAGAGCGATAAAAGACAGGGCTCAAAAGTTTATATTATTTATTGATGATCTTGCTTTTGAAGATAACGAAGAATGCTATACTGCTCTTAAAGCAGCCCTTGAAGGCGGTCTTGAGTGTAGGACAAAGAATATTGTGATCTATGCAACTTCAAATAGAAGGCATTTGATAAAGGAAAAGTTCAGCGAGAGAGCAGGACTAATGTCGGACAATCACGATGATGAAATCCGCGCAAGAGATACTATTCAGGAAAAGCTTTCTCTTGCTGACAGATTTGGAATTACTGTTACGTTTTCATTACCTGATAAGAATAAATACCTCGAGATTGTAGAAGGTATTGCAAAGAGCAGGAACTTAGAGGTTGATAAGGATTTTTTGCATAAAGAGGCTATGAAGTGGGAGATTATGTACAATGGTCGTTCTCCAAGGACGGCAAAACAATTTATAGATTGGCTTGAAGGTAGACTATCGATGCCTGAAAAAGAGGCAAAATAAAAAGGGGGCATATTATATGTTTAATCCGTCAAAAGAAGACTTATATGTAGTTCTTGATAGTGCGGAAGGTAATGGTTGTACTTTTGAGGTTGTACAATATAAGAAGTTGACTGGATCTTATGAGGAAAAGCATAGTAGTAGTTATATTAGAAAGCTTGGACAGGTAAGAATATCATTAAATGGTGGAGAGATAGTCACAGAAGCAGGAGCACTTCAATTTATGAAGGGAAAAGTAAACATGAAGGTTGAATCTTCTTTAGGATCATCAGCAAGAGGATTCCTTGGAAGTGTTCTTACTAATGAATCAAGTGTAAAACCAAGATATAACGGATATGGAGAAGTATATCTTGAGCCTGCATATGATCATTTCCTCTTATTGGTCCTTGACAATGAGTTGCTTATTGCGGATAAGGGGATATTCTATAGCTGTGAAGCAAGTATAGAGGTTGGTGTTTTTAAGCAAAAAAATGTATCTGCTGCTCTTGCAAGCGGAGAAGGGCTTTTTCAAACGCAGCTTAAAGGCAGTGGAGTAGTTGTATTACAGAGCCCGGTTACTGCCGAAGAAATCATTGTATATGAGCTTAATAATGAGACTCTTCAGGTAGATGGCAATTATTCAATTCTCAGACGTGGAAACATTGATTTTACAGTTGAAAAATCAACAAAATCAATTATTGGTTCGGCGAGAAGCGGTGAAGGCTTACTACAGACTTTTAGAGGTACTGGTGAAGTATGGCTTATACCTGCATTAAAAACATTAAGGCCATTCACGCCTGGATTATAAGAACGTAAGATTTAGGAGCTGAATGAATGATAAAGGTTTACAACAGATGCAAAAAGGATTATGAGGTTGAGTTGGTTGCAGGTAACAAATTTTTAGAGGTTCTTTACAACTCTTTTCCTGGAAAACTTGGATTGGAAGTCCTAGTTAAGAGGAAGATCTATTCTGCTATTTCAGGGATCTTTTGCGATAGTACAGTTAGTAAAGGGTTAATTAAGAAGTTTATCTCAAATTATAAGATTGATACAAGTGAGTGTATTGATAATATTTATAGCTATGGGTCTTTCAATGAGTTCTTCTACAGAAAGCTGAAAAGTGAAGCCAGACCATTCAATCAGGATAAAAACAAGCTTTTGTCACCAGGTGACGGAAGACTTTCAGTGTGGTATGGAATAAGTATAGATAAGCTTGTACAGGTAAAAGGAATGGAATACAAGCTTAAGGAGTTGGTCCAAGATGATAAACTTGCTCAGAAGTATGAGGGAGGAGTTCTTGCCATATTAAGGCTTTGTCCACTTGATTATCACAGATTCCATTTTATTGATAATGGTATATGCAGCAGCAGCCAGAAGATTAAAGGTAGCTATTACTCGGTCAATCCTGTTGCACTTAAGACAGTACCTTATTTATATTGCAGGAATAAGAGAGAGTATAGTGTATTGAAGTCGGAAAACTTTGGAGATGTATTGTATATTGAAGTTGGTGCTACATCTGTAGGCTCTATAATTCAGACATATTCAAAAGACAGCGCAGTTCTTAGGGGTGAGGAGAAAGGCTATTTTAAGTTTGGTGGTTCAACTTTAATTATGATGTTTGAAAAAAATAAAGTAGTTATTGATGAAGAAATACTTACCCAAACATTAGCGGGCTTTGAAACAAAGGTACTTGCAGGTGAGGAAATAGGTCAAAAATTGATTTGAGTAAGGCGATTTCAAAAACTTCCTTGTTCAATTTTTCAAGTTGGACCCCAAATATAAAGGCACCTTGATTTCACAACAAGATGCCTTTATGTGGAAAAATTCCTGCATTAATAATGTTTTTTGTTACTTCAAACTGAAGAAAGCCTGCCTAATTGAATAATCTAAGCTTGAGTCCTTGGTTACACTCATATAGTTAACTTCCCCTTTTGTTATTGGCAATAATATTTTTCCTTCATATTTATAATTATGTACCTGACCAGGAGCAATCTTTAGCTTAAAACCTTTAGCGTCCTCTGTTGCTTTGCCTGCATTATCGCGCAAACTGCCAGTAAATCCATAGTCTCTGCCACCTATTATGGATTTGCCCGATGATGTTTTTGAACCAACTATGTGTCTGCAAAATGTAGTATACATATACGTCTCCCCTGATAGAAGTTTTGCATTTGAAACAGTCTGTTCTGCAGTGACCATAACATACTCTATTTTTGTTGGGTCAGAAGATACCTTAATTCCAAGCTTATTTATTTCTTCAACTGAAATAGGTTCGACTTTTTTAACTGTAAAAGTATAGTCAGCAGAAGAGGTTACAGTACTTGTTGTTTTCTCAGTTGCTGACCATGATAAGGTTTCGCCTAGCTTAATAGGGTCGTTTAAAGTTCCAACGCTTTTTGATGTATTTGCTGGTGCTGAACTAACTGGTGTGCTTGCGGGTGTAGGATTGTTGTTTGCTGGCTGTGTTGGAGCGGGCACTCCATTTGATGATAGTCTTATGGTTTGAGTTGTACCTTCCCACTCAACACCCATTCCAGCTAAATCAGCTACCGATCTCAATGGTAGATATGTTCGTCCGTTGATTATTACAGGGGATATTTTGGAGCCATTAGTTTCTGTAAATGACTTTAACTGACCATTGTATAAAATCTTAATATTATCATTTGCAGTCGCATCCACTTTTCTTACTGCGTTATAACCACATACGCTACCTACTGCTATCAAGCTTGTCAAAAGACAACCAATACAACCAACTAGTATTTTTGATCTTCTTTTCATAACCGAATCTCCTTAGTATAAAACAATATTTTTTCGAAATCACATAAAGTATATCATACCTGTATTTTGTGTGCAAATACTTGTAATAAAGCATTTAGAGGAATACAGAAACACTATAAAATGCTTATTTTATCTGTGAGTTCCTTTTTCACTGTTATTTGATAATCTTTCTTCCATTTTTCAGATTCCTTACTATAGGACTGATATTGAAGCTCTTCTTTTATATCCTTTTTTGCATCATCAAAAGTGTTGTTTTTAATAAACTTTATTATATGATAACCAAACTTGGTTTTGACAAGACCAATATCACCTGGTTTGGCATTGAATGACCATTTGTCGAACTCTTTAACTGTTTGGTCCTTTGCAATAGAAAGGACACCTTTTGTGTTCTTTGAACCAGTATCAGTAGAGTATTTCTCAACCAGACTATCAAAGTTTTCACCTGATTGTGCTCTTTTTAATATTTCTTCAGCAAACTTTTGTTTTTCTTTGAGTTGCTCAGGAGGTACTTCCTGTTTTTCAGAGGAATTCTTATCAGTTTTTACTGAAGCATCTTTACTTGGAGTAGCTTGTGTTGAAATCAAACAATGTTGAACAGTTACTTTTTTGTAGGATGACTCATATTTAGTATAATAGTCTTTTATTTCTTTCTCGCTTATATTGATATCACTTTTATGCTTAGCTTCAAACAGCTCATAAGCGAGACAGTAGTTCTTGTACATTTCCTCGTATTGAGCAATTGTTACCCCGTAGGTTTGTTTGATTTTTTCTTCGGCTTTTACTTTGTCACCGTTTCCTTCATCTTTGATAACCTTGTCCATATGTTGCTTTATCTTATCAAGGGTAGATGCATCAAGCTCAAGCTTTTTCTCTTTTGCTTTCATAAGTAAAATCTTATACTCTTTTAAGGCATCAACAGTTTTTTCATGAGCAACTTTTACAGGGTCCGTTCCGTTTACCTTGGTTTCCCAAAACTTTTCCACTGCCTTTTTATCATTATTATCAACACCAGACATTCCTTGCATATCTCGTTTGGCATTTTTTAAGTAAAAAGTATACTCAGCTGCAGTTATTTGTTCAGTACCAATATTTCCAACAATAGTATTTGGATCAAGGGTTTCAGTTTGCTTTTTCTCTGATGAACAACCAGATAAATTAATTATGATTAGAAAGCATAAAATAGGTATTAAAAATCTAAAGTGTTTCATAAGTCTCCTCCAATATGATAGTTGTGGGATAATCAAGAAATAATATCCGATTCTCATCGTCAAAACCCCGTTGAATCGTCGGGATTTTGTTCTCTAGAATACGAATTTATTTCTAGGATGATCCTATATTATTGATTATAATAAATTTCGAGGAGAATGAGAATCTTTTTATTCAAATTGTAAAATAAATGTTGTTTTTTAATCTTTGGGAAATCTAAAGTGACCTGTTATACCATCCATCCATAACATAATACTATCCGATTCCATTGTATATGGTCCAGAATTGTGAATAAGATACGGAACCCCATCCTCTCTTCTTATATCGGATATTACAGCAATATGATCAGGATTTGAAAAGCATACAATATCTCCACCCTGCCATTGGATAAGATTCTTAATACTATTTGGTTCAAGTTTAGTTGTGAGCTTGGTTGAATACTTGTTAAAAAACACTAAAAGGTTTTGGACTCTTCTAAAATCAATGTTTTTATCAGGTTCTCCATTCACTCCTGGATAATCGGAAGTATGAAGCTTAATATCCGTATCAACCATATCTTTCAGATTGTATCCCGCGTTTTTGAAGGATCTCCAAATAACATCAGTGCAAACACCTTCGTTTTCTGGAGGATATCCACCCTGATAATACTTGCTAAAATATGTTGGCCTATTTTCTGCATCCTTTCTAGCACCTTCGATAATATCATCCAAATCATTAATACCATCACGATCCTTGTCACTCAATAAATTGATTTTTGGAATGTTAATGGGCGTATTTAATGCTAGATTCGTCGGCTTTTCAATGGGTATGGTTGTTTTAACGGTAGATTTTATTGTAGTTGTGGAAGGTAGAGAAACGTGTTTGTTTTCTTTTATATTGTTAATTTTAGCGGCGTTGCATCCTGATAAAAGAATAATTAAAAATAGCATAGCGTTTATTCTTTTCATGGCTGACTCCTTTCGAAGAATATCAAATTAAGAACCATGTTTATAGCTGTTGTAGTAATTATAAATTATTGATGTAGAAAACTTTTAAACATTATGTTAAAATATTGTAAACTCGCGTTTTTGTTCATGTCTAGAAATTATGGTGCCCATAATTTCTAACGACAAGTTACAGCGGATACAAAAAGCGCTTCGCGTTTTTGTTCTATTCTGATTTCAATTTGAATATAATATTTTTAACTGAGGCAAGCTTGGAAATTCCGGAATGATAACTAGCTTAAGTTTGTTTGATGGCATTATAAAATACTTCAAAAATGCTATATAAGTACTGAAAGATTACTAGAATATAGGATGTGATAGATTAATGTACTTTAAAACATATTTTAAAGCTAAAATTATACTTATGTTTGTGGTTATCATTTGCTTTGAAATAAATTTAACAACTGATTGCTATTCTCAAGTGACAAAAACAGCACAATCATCAATCACATATAAGGATAATAAGTCTATTCAAATTGGTGAAAATAGGATTCCTATAAAGTATTCAGATATCCCGTTTTATATGGTACCTGAAAGGTTTCCAATAAAATCCCAGGTGAATATATATATTACAAAGAATTACTTGGGTATATTGAAAAAGCTTGGATATTATAAGACTGTGTTTAGAGATATAAGTCTGAATCAACGAAGTGCGATTATACATTTTCAAAGTGATAACAACCTGAAAACAACTGGAAAAATGGATAGTGAAAGTATCGAGGCTTTGAAAAATAAGATTTTTTTTCCAAGGTTGGGTTATACTGATTATGTAAAAAATCCTCCTGTTAGTGGTCAATGGATAACAATAAACAAGACAAAAACAATACTTACATTGTATAATGGTAAAAAAGTAGTAAGAAAGTATCCAGTTGCAATTGGAAATCCCCCGAGTCTTACACCGACAGGTAAATTCAGAACTGTTAATAGAATTATAAACCCCGCATGGGGTGGAGGTGGCTATGCGAAACCTGTTAGAGGAGGTTCGCCAAGAAATCCCCTTGGATATAGATGGATGGGACTTTCACTAGAAGGTGGTTCTGAATATGGCATTCATGGCAATACTAACCCATACTCAATTGGTACATATGCTTCTCATGGCTGTATAAGAATGTTTAATCTGGATGTAGAAGAAATATTTGAAAAAGTTAAAGTAGGCACCCAAGTATGGATAGCTACAGATGCTGAACTTAAAAAATGGGGAGTTATTCAAGGTGGCTAGATTTTAGCAAATTCCTAAGAACAAAACACCCCTCCTAGACATAAATAAAATCTCGGAGGCTAAGAAGCCACCGAGATTTTTTATAATAAAGGGTGTAAATAAAATGAAGCTCTATTATTAATTTGCCAAAGGACGATACCTTCGAGCACCAGAGTCTATTCCGACAAGAGCAACAAGTGCCATCTTGTTTGATATAGCTGTGAGATCTGACTTTTCAGGTGCATTGACCATATCTTTTATGGTTATTGCATAAACATCGAGTCCTTTTTCAAGCATTTTGGTGATGGAGTCATTTGCTTGTTTAGCAAGCTTCCGTGTCAGCTGAACAAGCTTAGACTCCATCAATATATATGAACACATTTTTAAAAGCTCTTCGGGTCCTCCTCTTAACACCAAGCGTAACTTGTCATTTATGATTCGAATAGTAGAGTTATATTTACCGTCATATACTATGTGTGAACCAGAAACCTTTGGTGCTATGTTTTCAATCAGTTTACTATCGAAGCCTTTTAAAAGTGTGTATTTTGCAACTGCTTTCTTAAACTTCAATTCTTTTCTTAGGTTTGTTGTATTAGTTTTGACTGTAGCATCAGAGTTACTTAGTATAAGAGAATGCATAAATATACCAAAACTCTTGTTGTTTTCATCGATACTAAGGGAATCTTTTAAACTACCGTCCAAATACACTGATTTTATACTAGGATGAACAGGTGTTGTTTTTTTTGTATAAATGTTTTTTTTCTTTAGTAAAACTATATTTTTACTTAATGTGCTCATAAATGCCTCCGCTTACTAGAACACCATTTTTTGCAAATCAACTATATTAATAATAACTTAAATAATATTAATTTGTCAATTAAAAAAGTGTAAACAAATTATTAAAAATATTAAAATAATTTAAAATGTCAAATTTGAAGTAGTTTTAAAAATAATTATTTTATATTAGAAACAATTAATTTTTTACATTTATCTATCTTTATCTATCTGCTAAATGTAAGATTAATAATGCATTTAATATATATACTATTGTATATGGTAATTATTGAGTAAATGTTAATAATTTATTAAATAAATATTAATTGTTGATTAAAGTTAGTTATTTATATATAATTGATTTATAAATACAGAGTATATTCTATAAAACACGGTCAAGTTTTTTAGAATACTGATTGTGGATATTATTTCTTGATGTCTAGGAAATTATGGTGCCCATAATTTCTAACGACGAGATACAGAGGATACAAAAAGCGCTTACTCTTTTTTGTTCATTATCCAATATCATTTTCAGCAATATAAGCTCTGCAACATTCGATTAGGAGTTATATCTTTATTAATTCAAAAATAAATTAAATACAATTATTTAAAGGAGATAGTTATGAAGAAGATTTTATTATTTATCCTTATGGGGGCATTTATGTTCACAATTTGTGGCTGCAAACAAAAAGATGAAAATCTTAAACCAATAAATACAGTGGGAAAGAAGATTAGTTCGCTCGAAAAGGTCAAAATTGGGGGGATTGATCAATGGATATACATAAACACTAATAATGATACAAAACCAGTATTGTTGTTTTTACATGGAGGGCCTGGATATGCAATGATAAATGTTCTACATAAGTTCAATAGTGAGCTTGAAGATTATTTTACAGTTGTTAACTGGGATCAGAGAGGTGCTGGTCTTTCATATTCTGAGGAAATTTCGCCTGAAAGCATGACATTGGAGCAATTCGATAAAGATATTCACCAATTGACAACATATTTAAAGAAAAGGTTCAATCAGGAAAAGATATACCTTTTATGCCATTCCTTTGGTACGATTTTTGGTGTTAATGCGGTTAGAAACTATCCTAACGACTATTATGCCTATATTGGTGTTGGTCAGGTTGTAGATATTGGAGAAAATGAACAACATAGCTATGATTTTGCATTAAAATCAGCAAATGAGACAAAAAACCAGACTGCAATATATGAGCTTACCCAAATTGGAAGACCTGATGAAGACGGTGAGTATAGTGGTGGGGGTGAATCAGTATATGATATTACAGTAAAGTGGCTTGAGTACTTTGGTGGTGATTTGCATGGAAAGAGTTCTAATGATGAATTAGAAAATGTGATTTATCGAGATCCAATATATTTAGAAAAAAACAAATCAAAATTGATTCAAAAAGGTCTTAAGTTTTCATCAGAAAACCTATTTGAAGATACTGATATTACATGTATTGATTTAAGAAGACAATATAGAAAACTAAAAGTACCTGTGTTTATTTTATCAGGAAGATATGATTATGACACTTCATATAAGTTGGCTGAAGAATACTACAATATTCTTAAAGTGCCTTCAAAGCAGCTTGTCTGGTTCGATAACTCTGCACATTTTCCGTTTTATGAAGAACCTGATAAATTCAACGACATTCTTATAAATTCTGTATTACCACAAACATATAAAACTAAATGATACCCGACAAGAAAGAACATCCATGCGAGGATGTTCTTTTTTTAGAGGAATTTACGAAGTAAATCCTAAAATCGAAGGGGCTCAATGCCCCTGAGATTTTCTTGGAGAGGAATTTACGAAGTAAATCCTAAAATCGAAGGGGCTCAATGCCCCTGAGATTTTCTTGGGAGGAATTTACGAAGTTACAGATTACCCCCATCGAAAATTTAATTATTGGTGAATTACTATAAATATAATTAAAATTTTTTGAAAGGGTGGTTATGGAGTTGAAAGGTTTTCCAAGTGAAATAAGTCTGTGGCTAAAAAGTATTTTCAGCAAGGACCAGGTTAATACAGGAAGGCAGTTAGAAGTTGATATTGCAAGGGGGCTGGCGGTTTTTTTTATGATATTGGTTCATGTATCTGGTGAGTTCCTTGAAGAAGGATTATCAAGCACCATGTTTGCAAAGGTTATCGACTTTATGGGTGCTGTGCCAGCAGCACCAGTATTTATGTTTGTTATGGGAATAGGATTTTTGTATTCTAAAAATCAATCACCATCGGGGCTTTTTAAGAGAGGATTATTAATTTTTGTATCAGGTTATATTCTAAATATTGCAAGAGGTTTTTTACCGCAGTTAATAGGATCTGGATTGGGCTATTATTCCATGGAAGCTGATAATCTTCCATGGAATTATTACCTCATAGAAGTTGATATACTGCATTTTGCGGGTCTGGCGATGATGTTTTTTGCATTTTTAAGATTAATCAAGTTGAAGGAAATTTTTTATCCTGTTATTGCTGTTGTAGTTGGTATAGTTTCACCTTATTTATGGGGACTTAGCACAGGAATTGATGTAATTGATGTTTTTCTTTCAACTGTTTTTGGAGGTAAAAGTTATACTTTCCATCCATTCTTTTCATGGATTGTATACCCTCTGATGGGTGCTTTCTTTGGATGGATTCTTAAAAGGGTAAAGGATAAAAAAGCTTTTTATTTGATTTCTGGAAATATATCATCAGTTGTAGTAATTGCGTGCATCATATATTGTTTCTCAAGTTCTAAGTATGACTTTGGAATAGTAACAGGAAATATTTACAACTACTTCCAGCATGGAATACTTTCTAATATTACTTTTATAGCATCAATTGTTTTTTGGCTGTCATTTTTATTTTCTATCTCATCAATAATTCCTGCATTAATTAAATCGAGACTTCTATTTTGGAGTAAAGCGGTTACAATAATTTATTTTGTCCACTGGATATTAATAGGGTGGGGAGAATTCATTGTTTTCGATACGTTTAGTCTAGAAGGAACTATATTTGCAATGATAATAATGACAATTATATCAGACAGGCTTGCAGATTTATATATTAAGATTAGAGAACGTTTTAAAGAAAGGACAGATGCTGAATTAAATTTGCATTTAAATTAAATACAATTAATCTTTTACATTTATCTAATGTTAAATGTAAGATTAATAATGTATTTAATATAAATTAAAACATTAATGATTGAAGTTGTTTCCAAATTAATACTCTGTATTGACCAGCAGAGTATTTCACCAAAGGTGGAGATAACATTCGAGACAAAAAGAATATCCTAATCGATTTAAATATTAAATAGGAGTGTATTATGAATAAATTGCAAAATAACCAAAAAGCATATTTATATGGTAGGGAAAATCCTGACTTTATAAAAGATGAATGTCTTTTTGAAGTTTTTGAAAACACAGTAGCTGCGTACCCTAACAACAAGGCGATTATTTTTGAAGATGAAAGTATTACATACAATGAACTGAATATTCTAGCAAATAAAATAGCTGCAATGCTAATAAGTAGTGGTGTCCGAAAGGATGACAGGATTGCATTGTTTATGCCAAAGTCTATTGAGTGTTATGCTTCAATTATAGGTATTATGAAAGCTGGAGCATGTTATATCCCACTTGATATAGGATATCCAGAAGACAGGGTAAAGTATATTGTTGAGGATAGTGGAGCTCGCTACATATTGTCTTTAGAAGGAAGCAGAACAATCGATTCAATTAGTAATGAGATTTGTTTGAATAGAAAGCTCCTTGAGAGCTATTCAGGTTTAAATATTTCACGCAATGAAACAGGTGTTAAGCGCGAGTGTCTGGCGTATATTATTTATACTTCAGGTTCTACTGGACGCCCTAAGGGAGTTATGATAGAGCACAAATCTGCATGCAACCTGATACGTGCTTCGCAGGAAATATATCAGGTTACACCTTGTGACAGAGTGTATCAAGGATTCACACTTGCTTTCGATGCTTCGGTAGAGGAGCTTTGGATGGGATTCCTAAATGGTGCAGCACTAGTACCCCAAACAGATAAAATGAAAAAATCTGGACCTGATCTCTTCAAGATTCTTGCAAAATATGACGTAAGTATCATAAGTTGTGTGCCTACACTTTTGTCAATGATTAGTGACGATCTTAAGACACTCAAACTTTTAATATTGGGTGGAGAAGCTTGCCCCGAGTCAATTGTAGAAAGATTTAAAAAAGATGGAAGACGCATCTTGAATACTTACGGTCCAACAGAAGCAACTGTAATTTGCACCTGGTCCCAAATGGAGCCTGGACAAAAGGTCACAATAGGAAAACCTCTTACTAACTACTCTGCTTATGTTGTAAATGAAAACAATGAGCTTGCGGATATTGACGAGCCTGGAGAGCTTCTGATAGGAGGCATTGGTCTTGCGAGGGGCTATATAGGTCGTGAAGATCTGAATCAAGAGAAGTTTGTTAAGAATGTTTATCATGTTGACAAGGACAAAATTAATGTTATCCATGAAAGATTGTACAGGTCTGGGGACCTTGTTATAATGGATACTGAAGGGAATCTGGAGTTTCATGGAAGAATTGATGATCAGGTAAAGATAAGGGGTTTTAGAGTTGAGCTTTCTGAAATTGAAAATGTTGCAAATAGCTTTCCGTCCGTTAAATCATCAGTTGTAAAGGTTCACAGATTTGATGACTCGAATGAGGCGCTTTGTCTATATGCAATGCCTTCAAATCAAGATGAGACTATAAATGTTGAAGGACTTTTTGAGGTTCTAAGGGAAAGGCTACCTGCATATATGATACCTCAGCATTTTATGCAACTAGAAGAAATTCCTATGTTGCCAAGTGGAAAAGCAGACCGTAAGCAGTTGCCTGAGCCTTTAGGAAATACTGTTTCATCAAACCGAGACGTAGTTGAGCCTGTTAATGAAGAAGAAAAGATATTATCAGATGTATTTAAACAAGTATTTAAATTGAATAATATTTCAACCACTGATCACTTCTTTAATGATCTTGGAGGTCATTCGCTTTATGCAGCTCAAACAGTTTCAAATCTAAGAAAGATAACTGGATTTGAGGGAATGAATATTTCTGATCTGTATGATTCGCCCACAATTAAAGAGCTTGCTGCTAAATATAGAAATAACAAAAAGGATAAACAAAAGGTTAAAGACGAGCCAGCCAAGCCTTTTCTACATGCATCTTCATTAAAACACTTTATATGTGGTTTTTTTCAAGCACTGAGCATAGTTATGTTAACATTTCTTATAATGATTCCAGTTGGTTATTTGATTTTAAATGTACTGGATTATTCATTTAGTGCTGGTAAAGCAATTTCGATTGTGGCTATATATGGTTTGGCGTATGGACCTGTGACGTTGATGCTTTCAGTTCTTTCAAAGTGGGTTATTATTGGTAAATACAAAGAGGGCAGCTATCCTCTGTGGGGTTTATACTACTTCAGATGGTGGTTGGCAAGATTGCTTCAGGGAATGTTTCCAGCACATTTTATATGCGGAACACCATTTATGTCTAGATATTTAAGACTTATGGGAGCAAAGGTTGGAAAAGATTGCTTTATAGCAACACAGCTTTTTGGTGTATTTGACTTGGTCTCAATTGGAGATAACACAAGTATTTCACAGGACTCTCAGTTGCTTGGATATTCAGTTGAGAATGGATATTTAAATATTGGAAGAATTACTATTGGAGAGGGTTGTTATATTGGGACCCATTCATACCTATGTATAGGATCTGAAATGGAAAATGGCTCAATGATAAAGGAACAGTCCATGATTCCTTCAGGGTGTACTATCCCAGCAGGAGAAACATGGGAGGGTTCGCCTGTGAGGTTTAGTTCAAAGGATAATGATTTGGATGTCCTTGCTTTTGCTGACAATAAGGTAAGTAAATTAAGAAAATTCGGTATAAGTTGTCTTCATTTGATTATGCTGATGGGCTTAGGATTGTTTTCTGCTCTAATGCTTTGTCAAGGTTTTGCGTGTGGATACTTCTATTTTACAACACCATCATGGATGGTGATTATAAGTCCTATTACTTCAACCTTTATAGTTCTTGTTGTAATTGCTGAAATAATCATTTTTAAGAGGCTTTTGATGAATAAATTAGAGCCTGGTGTTTACAGCATTTATTCTGTTACATATGTCAGGAAATGGGCTGCCGACAATATAATGAATTTTAGTCTTCAGATGTTGCATACACTTTATGCAACACTATATACAATTCCTTTCCTTAAGGCGCTTGGTGCCAAGATAGGTAAGAAGGTTGAGATTTCAACGGTTATGCATATATCGCCTGAGTTATTCGAGGTCGGAGACGGAAGCTTTTTTGCTGATGCTTCAATGGCAGGGACTCCAAAGGCATATAATAATCACATAATGTATGAAAAAATCAAAGTAGGCTCAAGAACATTTATAGGAAATAGTGCGATTGTCCCTATAAACTCTACCATCGGTGATGATTGTCTTATTGGAGTTATGTCAATACCTCCAAACCATTCGAAAACCGAGAATGGAACATCATGGCTTGGAACCCCCGCAATGTTTCTTCATAAGCGCGATATCAATGACAGCTTTGATTCTGAGGAAACGTACAATCCTGGTAAAAAGCTATATTTAAAGAGATTGATAATAGAGTTTATTCGTGTGATTTTACCAACCAATATTTATGTTATATTATCATATGCGCTGGTGTATTTGTTTTATGAGATATCTGTAAATAATGATTTTTGGCCTGCAATATTTATGTTTACAGCATCTGCTGTTGTGTCAGAGGCACTGTTGATATTGTTTGTAGTGCTTTTGAAGTTTTCACTTATGGCGACCTATAGACCATGCATCAACCCGCTATGGAGCAGTTTTGTATGGAAAACAGAGTTTGTAACAGGTGTTTATGAAAACCTTCTTGGTGATCATATTCTTACCCCTCTTGCTGGGACGCCATTGCTTCCAATAGTAATGAGACTGTTTGGTTGTAGGATTGGTAAAAAGGTATTCCTTGATACAATATTCATATCGGAGTTTGATTTGGTCCGAATAGGACACGAAGCAGCAGTTAACTTTAATTCCACAATGCAGACGCATCTGTTTGAAGACAGAGTTTTAAAAATGGATTATCTTACAATTGGAAAAATGGCGAGTGTTGGAAATGGTGCTGTTGTTCTATATGATACACATATGGAGGAAGGATCTAAGCTTGGAAGCTCATCACTTTTAATGAAGGGTGAGATTTTAAGCGCTAATACACACTGGCATGGTACTCCATCAATACTCGCAGTGTAAGACAAGGTGAATATAAAGCGAGTTTCTATATTATATGTATTTAATTAATACATATAAGGGATACTCGCTTTTTCGATGTCTGGCAAATTATGATGGTCAAAGCGATTTACAAACAAATTCAATACATAGGACTTAAAAAAATAAAAAAAATGTATTAATATATGAGACCAAAATGAATTTAATCTGCCATAAAATTTTTTTGTTTTACCGTATCTAAAAAATTCATTTTGTTGAATACCTATAATGAAGGGGTTTGGTTAAAGTGTTTTGGGGGAGAAAAGAAAAGGATGCATTAATTTCCGATGACGGGAACTTTTCTGAAATCATAGAAAAAATTAAAGCTGGGGATAGAGAGCTTAGAGAGAGATTTATTTATGATTATAGACCTTTCATTTTAGGTTGCGCATCAAAACATATGAAAAAATATATTGAGATTGAAAACAGCGAAGAGTTTAGCATTGCTATGATAGCTTTTGATAAAGCAATTGATGATTTTAGCAACGTGAAGGGTAAGCATTTTTTGAGCTTTGCAGATCTAGTAATAAAAAGAAGACTGATAAATTATAAAAAGAAAGAAAAAAATTATTCAAATGTTATTCCGTTTTCATATTTTGAAGAAGAGAATGATGCAAAGATGAAATATATGAATGATTCTGTTATACTTAATTTTGATAGATTTGAGACTAGACAGGAAATGCAGCTATTTGTTCAAAAGCTAGGAGAATACGGTATCGGCTTAGATGATTTGATAAAAAAAACTCCGAAACACAAAGATTCCAAGCAATTACTAATAAGTATAGCTAAAATTATAAGTGAGAATGATAATTTATATCAAAAGCTTGACAGAAAAAAATGTATTCCTATGACGGACTTAGAACAGTACCTTAGTGTGAGTCCCAAAACTGTAGAAAAAAACAGAAAATATATAATAGCAACATGTATTGCTTTGAGAAGTGATCTTGAAATAATTAAAGGATTTGTTAATAAATTCTGATAATGTATAAGTTTATATAAGTTGTACAAGTGTATAAGTTTAGTTGAAAGGAGGGGGTAGCTTTGTATAAAAGCGGCATAATAATCAAACTTGAAAAGAAAGTGGCAGTAGTATTCAGTGAATTTGCAGAATATGAAAAAATTAAAAGAATTCCAGGAATGTTTGAAGGACAAATGATCCAATATAGTATCACGAAATCAAATTCGATTCACAAAAAACTTGCAGCTTTTTCAGGAGTGGCAGCGATTCTCGTTTTTGTATTTGCAGTATTCTTTATTTTTTCAAAGGCCTCCAAACCACAAGTTTTTGCGTTCATTGATCTTGATGTGAATCCAAGTATTGAGTTTTCAATAGATGAAAAGAGCAAAGTATTAGGAATAAAATCTATAAATGATGACGCAAAAGATATTGTTCAAAATCTTGACATAAGGGGAATGAACATTAATGATGCCGTATCAGAGACGATTGAGGAACTTAAGGAGAGAGGTTTCATAAGCCCAATAAAGGAAAATGTTGTTTTGATTTCAGCATCATCAAACTCTGATTCGGATATATCATTGACCGAATTCAATAAAAGCTCAAAAAAACTTAAAATAACAATGAGTTCATTAAGAAACTCAATTATGGCAGAAAAAGAAAACAAGTATTCAGTGAAGTTGGTTAGTGTTTCGTATGAAGAAAGACAAAATAGCCTAGTAAACAATATGTCAATGGGAAGATACTTTATTTACTCGAAGGCAGTTGAAAATGGGAGGAGTATAACTCCACAAGACGCAAAATTTGTAGCACTAGGAGAGCTTGTGTCGTATTTACCAAAAGACTTCGGAACAAAGGATATAGATTTTATGGTTCCAGACAGGATTATTTTAGATAATGATGAGAAGATGAAAAAGGGTAGTGATCAGTTAGAAGAGGAGCCTTTAGAAGAAAAAAACTCGAATAAGGCTTCAGATGGTAAAAATAACACTGATGACTTTAGAAACAAAGTGATTAGGGATGCTGATAATACAACAGGAGAGAAATTTAATAAGAAAAATAATAATGTTATTTCATTAAGGGATAAAGAGACAAGAAAGCATAATGATTCAGGGGGTTATGAAAATTGTGATTCTATATATACTCCACTACCAAGCGAATATGATGAACAGATTGACTTAGCCGATGTTACTCCAATTACAGTTACGCCTATTCCTTATAATACACCAATGCCGATCAGCACCTCTGAAAATGTAGAATATGATAAGGAGCAAGCCTCGAAGACTATTGTTTCGTATGCACCTCCAGTAAGTACGCCTGATTCATCTGTTATAAAGAACTCAAACAATGACCAGTATGTTTCATCAAATAGTGGAAGTAGTACAGTTAATACTCCAGTAAATACAACTGTAAACAATAAAGTTAATACTCCAGCTATAGTTCCAACTTCAGTTCCAACTTCAGTGCCTACTCCATCTTCAAATGGGCATCGTCATGGAAATGGGACTGATTCTGATCAATCAAGAGATAGAGGGTCGATACAGGACATACCAAAACAAGGTATTCAAAAACCAGATATTCCGATACAGGATATACCAAAACAAGGTATTCAAAAACCAGATATGCCAATACAAGATGTACCAAAACAAGGTTTTCAGAAACCGGTTATTCCAATACCAGGGGTATCACAGCCTACACGCTGTCCCGATGGTTTTAAACAGCACAATGACCAAAAGCACCGACGAATATGAGTGAAACACGGTAATACCCTCCCAAACATTTACATAAAAATACAAGGATGTTCATATGAACATCCTTGTATTTTTGTACCCTATAAAACAGTAATGACACCTTTCAAAAGATCACAATCCATTGAAGATGATCCTACCATTATTTCAAACTCTCCAGGCTCAACAACTTGATTGGAGTTTGAATCAATAAGCCAAAGTGAAGAAGCTGGCAATGAAAATTCAACTTTTTTAGTTTCGCCAGGCTCAAGAGTTATTCTTTTAAATGCCTTAAGCTCTTTGATTGGAGTTGTTACCGAGCTGTAAATATCATTTGTGTAAAGTTGTACTATTTCAGTTCCTTTTGTGCTGCCAGTATTGGTTATATCTACCGACACAATGATTTCTCCATCTTTAGTCATTTCATTGGAAGAAAACTCAAGGTTAGCATAACTATAGTTTGTATAAGATAACCCGTATCCAAAAGAGAAAAGTGGATTTGAATCAACATCAAGATATTTTGCATTGCCATGCCACCCTGGATAACTGTTATAGTAAACTGGAAGTTGTCCTACGTTTACTGGGAATGATATTGGGAGTTTTCCAGATGGATTATGGTCTCCAAAGAGAATTGATGCAACAGCATTTCCGCCTTCCATTCCAGGATTCCATGCTTCCAATATGGAATCTGCATTTTCCTTAATCCATGGTACTGTTAATGGTTTGCCATTTATAAGTACTGTTACTAATGGTTTGCCTGTTTTCTTCAAAGCTTCAAGCAGTTCCTGTTGAGCTCCTGTAAGATCGAGTTGTGAACGGTCTAAAACCTCACCATTTAAAAGCGTGGTATCACCAACAACCGCTATAACAACATCTGATTTATTGGCAGCCTCAACAGCAACATCAATGTTTTTAAGTGTTTTATCAAACATATCACAGCCTTTTTCGTAAATAACCTCAACTTCTGTTCCTGACTGTTGTTGAATCCCTTTTAAAATAGTGACAATTTTACTTGTATCAAAGGGGTTATATTCGAGCAATGGTATTTCAGGATGATACCTTGGACCAAAAGACCAATCCCCTATAGTAGCTTCGATGTCATCAGCATTTGGACCTATAACAGCGATTCTTTTAATCGTTTTGGATAGAGGTAAAGTGTTATTTTCATTTTTAAGCAATACTATTGAATGTAATGCACTATCATATGCTGTTTTTATATGGGTATCACAGCCTATGATAGTAGAAGCCTCGTCATCTGAAACAGGATATCTCTTTTCGTCAAAAAGCCCTAGCTTAAACTTAATCTCAAGTATTCTGCGGCAAGCTTCATCGATAACCTCTTCCTTTATCACACCATCTTTAACCAATTGTACGGCGTTTTCATAGTAATCTGGTGTGGACATCATCATATCATTGCCAGCATTTATTGCTATTTTAGAGGATTCTTTAATATCAGATGCGACCTTTTGAAGTTTATGCATTTGACCTATATTATCCCAGTCGGTCACAACAAAGCCTTTAAAGCCCCATTCATCCTTTAGAACATCAGAGAGAAGCCATTTATTCGCAGAGCAAGGTACTCCATCAATTGCATTATAAGCTGTCATAAATGTCGCGCAGCCTGCATCAGAAGCTGCTTTAAAAGGTGGAAGGAATATAGATTTAAGCTTTCTTACAGAGACATCGGCTTCAGTCGAGTCTCTTCCTCCCTGTGTTTCTCCATATGCTGCAAAATGTTTTGCGCATGCTAATATACTATATGGATCGGATAGATTTTCACCCTGATATCCTTTGATCATTGCAACAGCCAAGGAACCAGCAAGTAATGGATCTTCACCAAAGGTTTCATCAACCCTTCCCCATCTGGTATCTCTTCCTAAGCATATTACAGGTGAAAACGTCCAGTGAAGTCCTGTACAAGATACCTCTTTTGCTGTAATTGAAGCCATTTTTTCCACAATTTCAGGATTCCAGCTTGATGCTAGTGCAAGCGGAGATGGAAAAATGGTAGCCCCGCTGTGAAAAGTATGTCCATGAATGGCATCAATTCCAAATATAAGGGGTATGCCAAGTCTTGTTTTCTCGGCCAATTGTTGAAGCCTTTGTGCATCATCACCACGTAAATGTAAAAAAGAACCAATGTTCCGTTCGTTTATCCAAAGCTCTGGATTTTCACGAGCATCTATTTGGCATGTCTGTCCTATCTTCTCTTCAAGCGTCATTCTTCCCAGTAGATCATTTGCCCTTTCTTCGGGCGAAAAAGATGGATCTTTAAAAATATCAGTCATATGTACCTTCCCTTGTGAAATAAAATTTTTAAACAAATTTTTACCCTATTTATCTTGCTTAGTCTTTCTTTGTTCGCTCAATAAAAACAGTAAAGCAAATATAGAGGCTGTAAATGTACCCAATAGTGCTAAAATTCCAGGTTCGAAAGATATTGATTTAATAGTGCCACTTAATAATATAAGAACAATCATAGGTACAGAAATCAGGATTGTTAGGAAAAAAAGTATCTCTATTCTATTGTTGAAAACTTCAGTCAAATCCTCTGTTAAAGCTCCATTTTCTTCCCAACTTGAATTTTGAGTTTGAAATTTCGAGACAGCCCTAAGAAAAAAAGTAGCTAGTATGATAAAGAACACAATACTGCATGTTATAGTAAATGAATGGGTGTCCTCGATTTTAATGCCAAATATTATTTGAAACCAGTTTATTTTTGATTGTGCTATAATTGAAGGAATACAATATATTAAGGATAAAACCTGAACAATTTTAGGTAAGCTACTGCCGAAAATTTGAGTTATTAGAATAAATATTATGCTGCCCAAATTTATAAATAATACCGCACTTATAGGAGAACCTGAGATATTTGATATAGCCTCAAATACCGAGGTGCCTGAAAATGAATAGAAAGCTATAATGTACAATAATAATAGTATTAATATCTGCAATTTTTTTATAGTCTTCATCATATGCCATTCACCTGCTTTATTAAGGCTCCTGAAAAACTAATCTCTGAAGGATCCCAATCAATCCAGATGCAGTTTTTCCTTAAATTTTTTATTGATTTTCTATCGTTAATGCTCAGTAAGTCTGCTGTTAGCCTCTCTGAAAAAGAGTCGGTACCTAGACCATATCCAATAATATTGATAACCATGATCTGAAATACACCTCTTTTATTAGAAGTATATTTCGATAGTTCTTTTATGCCATCCTGCAAAACTTCAAAAAACTTTTCGGTATATCTTGTAACTATAATAAATAGAGGCTTTGAACCGATGAAATATTTTTTGTGTGATGAAACAAGTTGTTGCAGTGAATGAGTGTTTTTACTTCCTGACTTTGAATCAATAGTCATAAATGGACCCATCTTTAATAGAACCTTTAATATTTTATGGTATTGCTTTTCACCCATACCAGGGTAGATAAAACTCTCATGTCCGTTGTATGTTGAAAACGCCACAGAGCAGTTCTGCTTAATGTAAAAGTCAGTTAATGCACTAACCACTTCAAGTCCATACTCAAATGAATTTTTTATATTTGAGCCAATGTTCATGGTTCTAGAAGTATTAAAATATATCCAAACAGATTTTTTGCCTTCTTTTTCATACTCATTAATAATTGGCCAAAAACTGCCGCTAGAGATATTACGTGCTGTGGCTTTCCAGTTGATATGCTTAAATGGATCACCATAGCTATATTGTTTTATGTCTTTAAACTCCAATGTTGATATTCCTATGTTGCACAGATCACCGCAAGGCAGAGGAATCTTGTTGAAATTTTGGGAACTTTTCGCCTTGGCTGTTTCAAAAAGTCGTGGGCGAACTTCAATTACCTTTGCATTTCTATCAATTGAGCTTACAACATGGTTTATCACGCAATGACGCGATTCCCAAGAAGTGTTTCCCAAAAAATATGTGCCTGAGGTTGTACATTTAACGCTATATGAAAGAGTTACTTTTTTATGACCAAAACCTTTCCAAAACACAATATAATTGCTTCCAGAACCTAGCTCAAAATGAATAGGTAATATATCAGAAAGAGCGATGATTCCAATTCCGGAGTTAACTTCTATTTCAAGGGATACATCCAAAAGCTCTCCTGCAAAAAGCTTCTCTCTTGAAAAGTATCTTTTTATAGATAACTCTGATGGTGGCTTTGTTAAAAATCCTGCTACTGCTACTACAAACGGAATAAATGCAAGTATTGTAATTATTCCATTTGCAAAAAATACTCCGAAAAATAAAATGATAGCAAACCACTTAAAAAGTCGTAAATACGCCTCAGGTAAAAGCATTATCAAATACCCCTTGTATAGTTTTTTGGTACTTCAACAGCATTAAGAATTGACAGAATAATAGATTCAGCAGTTATTCCATCCATGATGCTTTCAATATTAAGCATCAGCCTGTGGGATAGTGAATCTACAGCGAGGTATTTAATGTCATCAGGTATTACATAGTCCCTGCCGCTTAGAAGAGCAAATGCTCTCGAGAGCTTGAACAAAGCAAGACCCCCACGAGGACTTGATCCTAATCTAACACTAGGATTTCTTCTGGTGCTTCTAACTATTTCTGTAATATAACATAAGATATTCTCATCAACATAAACATTTTCAACTTCAAGCTGAAGTTTCATGAGGTCATCACGAGTAATGACACTTTTGACGTCTTCAGATGGGTCATCCTTTTTCCAGGATACTCTGCGGCGTAATATCTCAGCTTCTTTTTCCGTAGAATCAAGATAGCCCATTGATACCCTCATCATAAATCTATCCATCTGTGCTTCAGGTAGAGGATAAGTTCCCTCCATTTCAATAGGGTTTTGTGTTGCCATAACTGTAAATAACGAGCCTAAGCTGTAAGTTATTCCCTCTATTGTAACCTGATGTTCTTCCATAGCCTCGAGTAAAGATGATTGAGTTTTAGGCATTGCCCTGTTTATTTCATCTGCAAGAAGAAAGTTCGTGAAAATTGGACCCTTTTCTATTTCAAAGTTTGAATTCATCCCGCGCCACACTTTTGTACCGATAATATCAGCTGGCATAAGGTCGGGCGTAAACTGAATCCTGTTCCAATTACAGCCAGTGGCTTTGGCAAAAACCTTTACCAAAAGGGTCTTTCCAAGTCCAGGATTGTCTTCAAACAGTATATGTCCTCCTGCTAAAAAGCCGCTAAGGATTTTCTTTAGTACATCATTATTTGCAGCAACAAAGACCTTACCTGTTTCTTCGATGATTCTATTGCACATTAATTGTATTTCTTCGATATTCATTATATTTATGGCTCCTTCCGTAATCTTCTATTTCTATTACAACTCTACTAATCAATGCTTTTCTTGTTTCTATATTTTTTTTCTCAATGAAGATAAGTTCATGTTGAAGAAAAAACTTTGGTGTTGGAATATCTCTATTAATCAAAAGAGGCTTTATTATTTTGCCAATTGCATTATTTGAAATCATAGATCCCTGACATATTGATACAATATGGGGAATTAAGCGATAAAGATCGCCATTAATGATATATTCATCAATAATCATATTGAGTTCTTTTTCATCATAACTTTTATTATATACAATTTCTTGTACATGTTTGCCTAGCTTACCGTTATAGTCTGATACCGACATATCACGTTTAACTCTGCTGAAAAGAGAGATAAAAGCTATCAAAATGAATAAAAGCACGAGTAGCCACTTAATATAGACAAAGACCGTCGGGAGTGAGTCGCTGTCAAGCAATAGAATATCATACACAAAAAAGGCTATAAGGCAACCTGTAAAAAATTTGCGAAGAGATTTATCACCGCACCATTTACCCAATACTGCCAAATAGTTATTTGAGGAAATCTCCATAATCCAGAGCAATTTTGCTAGAGTTATAAATGCAAAACCGAAAAAGATAATTTTTGATATCGAGACCTCAAGACCTAGGTTCCATATGCCATCTAGCCAAATAGCTGATATCATTCTGCTTGTAATAAAACCGAGGAAAAGATAACAAGCACCCTTACATATTCTAAAAATAATCGGGTAATTACCAAAATATGGGAGGATGCACACGTTGGCAGTAATTACAAGAACTAAGAATGGAATCCCAATGCTTGCCTTATTTAAAACAGTTTCACCAGGCATAAAAAAGAAGAAGAAAAATATTGATAATCCCCATCCTAGCATTGAGAAGACTCTACTCGCAGTAGCAGAATACTCTCCAGCAGTAAAGTAGCCTATGATGCTTTGAATAAGCTTTCCTGTCAGTGCTGCGATTATTGGAAAAAGCAAAAATAACAAGCTTGAACCAATCTTTTTTTCATTTATAATAAGATCATATATTTGAATGGCAGAAGCTGCTGATAATATAAGAATTATGATCGTATAAACCAAAATACTTGTCTTGCTAACGCGGTTGTTCATTATTACACCCCTCAATCATTAAAATCATGTAAAATCGTTCGTAATCCTTTCTACCAACATCGTTCGAGCTATATATTGCCTTTTCGAGAATAGCTGCAAGGTTATCCAAATCATCAGAGGAATAAGTGCTTTTGAGTCCGTTTAGAGTACGCGCTATTTCGCGAGGAGTGAGCTTTTTGGTTATAATCCCATATTTATCATTAAGCTTGTTGAAAAGTTCTTTTCCCAAACTTATTATTTCCTCACTATAGGATACAATTTTTATTTCCCTTGATGCAATGCTTTTAGAGCTATCTTTTGAGGAAACAGATATACTTACATAACCTTTTTTGGAAAATCTGAAGTTCAATTCATCATAATTTCCGCTAGGATCTGAAAATTGTATCTTTAATACGTCATTTAAGCCCCATACATCACAAAATGGAGGAACTATTTCTGGAAACAATATTTGTAGTGGTTGACTACTGTATTTGCTTGACATAAGAGAAGCGTTAATAGGTACATTGTTGTAAAGGTTCTCAAAATTAATCCATTTTTCCGTATAATCTGGGGAAGTGATTGTTTTACGACGGCGAAATAGTATTATTGCTGCTGTGAGGGTTATTAAAACTATTATAAATATGATAATTCTGTTCCAGAATATCATTAAAACCTGTACTTCCGAGTTGTTTACAGATTTTAAATAATACTCTGATCCCATAAATTCGCATGTAATTGAGCTTAAATACTTACCTGCAAACAAATAACTCTTATGAAGTTTTGTCGTTTTATCAATTGATATTTTTATATTCTTTTCAATTTTTCCGTCAACAACCTTTTCTATATAGTTGGCTTTTGATGTTGAAATCTTAATATTTTCATCTGAAACTGGTTTTTTTGACAGTGTCTCAAAAAGGCTGACATCTAGCTTGAAACTGCGCTCAGACAGGATAAGCCCAGGAGTGTTAATTGACATGGTTGTTTCTGCCATAACCTTGAGCTCAGGATCACTCGACGACTCGGTGTACTTTTTGTCGGCAAGCGTTGTTGCGATAATTTGATAGGAACCGACATCTACACCAGCATCTATAGGGCACTCAACTTCAAACTTACCATTTTCTACTGTACATTTGCTGTATGACAAAGAAGAATCATTCTTATTCTTTCTCATATAAATAAGTACGGTCATATCACTTATGGTCGTGCGGCCTTTAACAGGTTTTACAGTTCCACTAACAGTAAAGCCGTTTCCTTTTAATGCAGTACTGTCAAGTTTTGTTATTTTTGTAATGGTTTTAACAGGAGGTTTATATTTCTTTATCTGTGCAAAATAATCAAGGGCAACCCAGCCATACTCGTCAAAAGAAACCTCAGGATAAACGCACAACTGATCTGAATATACTATCTGATAGTTTACAGAAGGGTTGATTCTATATCCTGTTACAAGACGCGCAGGTATTTTTGCGCATCTTAGAAGGGTAACGAAGGCGGATACAAAGTCAAGATGATCGCCTTTTTTTTCTTGGAAGAATCTGCTCAACGCATCTTGGTTGCTTTTAGCTTTCACATCACCAATTTCGAAGTTGCTTTTTAAGTATTCTTCAATTGCTTCTATTTTCTTATATGGTTTATCAATACCTTTAACGATCGAATCGGTAAGAGTTTTTAACTCGTCAAGATTTTGAATATTATAATCAATATTGCTTGTGGTGCAATGCTGAAGCTCTTCTTTTCCAGGTACAGGCTTGTCAAAGTAGACTTCATATACATCGTTAATTGAAAAATCTGTATAGAATACTCCTTCATATGGAAAATTCAGAACGCCAGGAACAGGGACTCTTAGTCCTTTCATTTGGCTCAATACAGGAATAAAACCATTTCCTGGCTTAACAAGCTTTATCTTTAAGGAGTCAAGTCCTTCATAATCATTAAAGGAATAAACATTGTACGGTCTATCGCTAGCAGGCTTCCAGGAACTATTAGTGTAGCTGTCCTGAACTGTAAGCTTTAAGAAAGATCCTTTGTTGTTTCCGAGAACTTCAAATACAGCATAATGATTAGGATCATTTGTAGTTTTAACTGAAAAAGAGTTAGAATCTCCGAAATATTTATCATTTGGGAGACTATTCTCTTTGGATAAATCAATATTAAACTCAGGAAGCTTGCTTTTGAGCTTTTTTCTTAACTCATAGGGAATTACATACTTTTTACCAGGCTGACCATTTTCGCTATTATCTGACCCTTCAGGAAGATTATCTTCATTTGGTTCTTCATCATCAAACCAATTACCGAAATCATCTTCCTTACCATCTTGAAGACCGTTATCCTCGTTGAATCTGCCATTGTCCTCTAAATCAGCATCATTGTCACCGTAATCACCGTTGAAATCATTGTTATTGTTATTTTCTCCGTTCCCCTGGTCTTGGCTATCATTGCTATTCTCAGGACTACTTTGATTGTTTTGGTTGTTATCACCATTATTGTTGTCATTATTGTCAGAAGGCTTGTCCGAGTTTTTGTCCTGGCTGTTATTAGCTTGTTTGTTTTTATTTTGTTCCTGATTCTTATCCGAGCTTTGTTGGCTTTTTGAGTCAGGAAATTTGAGCATATTAATTGAAGTGACAATTAAAAGTGCTGACAAAAAAGTAATAAGTATTAGCAGTATTGTTTTTAGTTTGTTTTGTCTTAATATACCTTTTATATTGTTAAAATGCATAAACTCTATCCCTACTTTAATATTTTAGATATCACTTTGTGTTTTTATTAAATTTAGCTAGTGCGTCAGCTAATGCTGAATTAATGCTCTCCTTTGTCTCCTGTTGATTTAAAAATCTACTAACTTCTCGTTTGTCCACCTGGTTGCTTTTTCTTTCATTAAAATCCGAAAGCTTCTCCCTGTGGCCGCAGATGCAATAGAAGCTTTTCTTTTCATCCTCACCGCGGATTTCCATTTTCTTATGACATTCAGGACATCTTGCATTTGAAACAATTGAGACAGACTTCCTAAAGCCACACTCACGATCTGAGCAAACAAGCATTTTGCCCTTTTTACCCTTGACATCAAGAAGGTACTTTCCGCATTCAGGGCATCTTTCCTTTGTCATATTATCATGTGAATATGCAGCAGAGCTTGCAATGCAGTTTGATACAAGCTTTGCTGCATAATTCTTCATTTCTGCAATAAATCCGTCAGGATTAGCCTTGCCCTTGCTGATCATCGAAAGTTGCATCTCCCATTTGGCAGTGAGCTCAGGTGACTTAAGATCGGCTGGAACAAGACCTATAAGCTGAGTTCCTTTTGAGGTAGGGAAAATTTCTCTGCCTCTTTTCTCCATGCAAAATGAGCTAAAGAGCTTCTCAATTATATCGGCTCTTGTTGCTGGAGTACCAAGACCAGATGTGCTTTCTAAAGCTTCTCTCAAAGCCTTGTTGTCAACAAACTTTCCAGGATGCTCCATTGCAGACAAAAGCGTTGCCTCATTATATCTTGCTGGTGGCTTTGTTTTTCCATTTGCTGCACGGGCAGAAATTATTTTAAGCTGATCATTCTTTTTTACATCAGGCAGAGATTGATCTCTATCTTCTTCATCTTCGTCATCATCTTCGCTTTGTGTACCTTCATATATGGACTTCCATCCTTTAGCTTTAACAATCTTTCCTTTTGCAAAGAAAATCTCACCAGCAGCATCAGCTTTTAGTGTTGTTTGCTCATACTCAAATGGAGCACTTAAAATTGCAACAAATCTTTTAACGATAAGGTCAAAGATATGGCGTTCTTCATTATTGAGAGCTCCTAGGTTGACGTACTGCTCAGTAGGTATTATCGCATGATGGTCAGTAACTTTGCTGTTATCAACAAAACGTTTTGTAACCTGGGGCTTGTTACGGATAAGGGTCTGCACAAGTCCTTGATATGGACCTACCGCAACACTCTTAAGGCGTTCATTCAAAGTAGGTACTATGTCATCAGTAATATATCTTGAGTCAGTCCTTGGATATGTAACAATTTTATGTGTTTCGTAGAGCCTTTGCATTATTGAAAGGGTCTGCTTTGCAGAGTATCCAAACCTACGGTTGGCATCCCTTTGAAGCTCCGTAAGGTCATAGGCAAGAGGTGGTGGCTCTTTTTTTGCTTCTTTTCTAATATCAACAATCTGAGCATTTTTTCCTGTAACTTTTGCTACAATGGAGTCTGCCTTTGCCTTGTCAAATAAGCGTGTTTGACCACTTGCTCTATCCTGCCATTTCAAATAAAAGCCGTTAACCTTTATATCAACTGACCAATAATCCTTAGGCACAAACCGTCTTATTTCGTTTTCTCTTTCAACTATCATTGCGAGAGTAGGAGTCTGTACTCTTCCTGCTGAGAGCTGTGCATTGTATTTGCATGTCAGTGCTCTTGTAATATTGAGTCCAACAAGCCAATCAGCTTCTGCTCTGCATTCCGCTGATCTATAGAGGTTATCATATTCCCTTGAAGGCTTTAGCTTACTAAACCCTTCCTTAATAGATCTATCAGTCTGAGAGGAAATCCAAAGACGCTTGATAGGCTTTCTAAAGCCAGCCTTCATGATAATCCATCGTGCAACAAGCTCGCCTTCTCTTCCTGCGTCAGTCGCTATTACCAGCTCATCTATATCATCGCGCCTTAATAAATCCTTAACTGTTTTATACTGTTTTGATGTTTCCTTTATAACAACAAGCTCCATCTTCTTTGGAAGCATAGGAAGGTCCTCAAGCTTCCAAGACTTATATTTATCACTATAAACTTCTGGATCTGCCAATGTAACAAGGTGCCCAAGTGCCCATGTTACAATATATTTCGATCCTTGTATGTAGCCATTTCCATTTTGATTGCAACCAAGAACTTTGGCGATATCTCTTCCAACCGAGGGCTTTTCTGTAAGTACTAATGTGCGTCCCATTTATTTGAAATCCTTTCAGTTTTGAATTCTGTTTTTACCCATGTCTCTTTATTATATTATAAATGGGGAGGGATAACAATTGTTTTTAAGTGGTTAAATTTAACTGGGAGTGTGGTAGAATAAATGTGGGGTAATCCCAGACTTATTTTACAATTTATCATGAAAATTGAACAGAGAGGGTGCATTTAATTTTTGTGCACCATAATATACCAATTTTATTAAAAAAGAAATCAAACTGAAGGTAATAAATATTAAGCAGTCAAAACTGGAAATCACAAGGACTTCCAGT
>Ga0209800_10000264_pt1 | contig 97772 bp, 97 predicted proteins | sample Higcelweek8metaG_FD_187174 | JGI IMG/M metagenome (GOLD analysis project Ga0209800, IMG submission 187174) | Freshwater pond sediment microbial communities from the University of Edinburgh, under environmental carbon perturbations - High... | ecosystem: Environmental > Aquatic > Freshwater >... | reverse complement strand
CACCGCGTCCTTGGCCGCGTCCCGGGCCACGCAGATCTTGCCGCGCAGCTTGCCGTTGACCTGGATCACCACCTCGATCTCGTCGGTCAGAAGGGCCTTTTCGTCATGCACTGGCCAGGGACGGCCGGACAGGCCCTCGGCGTGTCCCATGGCCTGCCACAGCTCCTCGCAGATGTGCGGGGCCATGGGCGAGAGCACGGTCAGGATCGTGGCCAGGGCCGACGACGCCACCCTGGCGCCCTTTGGTTCGGCGCGCAGGGCCGCAACATTGGCGAAAAGGAAGTTCACGGTCTCCATGGCCGCAGCGATGGCGGTATTGAACTGGAAGCGCTCCCGGATGTCGCTTCCGGCCTTGTGGGCCAAAAGATGCTCGCGGCGGCGCAGCTCCGTAAAAACCGGCGGCAGGGCGGCCAGCTCCGCGTCGGAGAAGGCCGTGCAGGGCAGAGCCGGCGTCAGAAGCCCGGCCAGCTCCTGCGTGGCCAGCCGCCACAGCCGGGACAGAAACCGGGCCGCGCCGTCGATGCCGGTGTCGCTCCAGTCCAGGTCCTTTTCCGGCGGCGCGGCGAACAGCGCGAAAAGCCGCACCGTGTCCGCCCCGTATTTTCTGATCATGATGTCCGGGTCCACCACGTTGCCCTTGGACTTGCTCATCTTCGAGCCGTCCTTGATGACCATGCCCTGGGTGAGCAGGTTGGCGAAGGGCTCGTCAAAGGCCACGTAGCCCGCGTCGCGCAGGGCCTTGACGAAAAAGCGCGAGTACAGAAGGTGCAGGATGGCGTGCTCGATGCCGCCGATGTACTGGTCGACCGGCAGCCAGTAGCCCACCTCGGCCGGATCAAACGGCGCGTCGGCCTTGCGGGCCGAGGCGAAGCGCGCGAAATACCAGGACGACTCGAAAAAGGTGTCGAAGGTGTCGGTCTCGCGCTTTGCGGGCGCGCCGCATGTCGGACACAGGGTGTTCACGAAGTCCGGGGTCTCGGGCAGGGGGGAGCGGCCGTCGGACCGGGTCTTGACTTCGCGCGGCAATAATACCGGCAGGTCGGACTCGGGCACGGGAACCACGCCGCATTTCGGGCAATAGATGACCGGGATGGGCGCCCCCCAGTAGCGCTGCCGGGACACGTTCCAGTCGCGCAGGCGGTAGTTGACGCTGCGCCGCCCCAGGCCCTTCTGCTCCAGATGCTCCGCAATGCGGGCCTTGGCCGTCTCGTTATCGAGGCCCGTGAATTCGCCTGAGTCCGCCAGCACCCCGGGGTCGGTGAAGGCCTGGGCCATGGCCGCCGGGTCCAGGGTCTCGCCCGGCGGGGTGATGACCACCTGCATGGGCAGGCCGTATTTCACGGCGAATTCGAAGTCGCGCTGGTCGTGGGCGGGCACGGCCATGACCGCGCCGGTGCCGTAGCCCATGAGCACGAAATTGGCCACGTAGATGGGAATTTTGGCCCCGGTGAAGGGGTTTATGCAGAAGGCCCCGGTAAAAACGCCCTCTTTTTCCAGGTCGTCGGCCGTGCGCACGATGCGGTCCATGTTGCGCACCTTGTCCACAAAGGCCAGGACCTTGTCCTTTTCGGGCGAATGCTCGATCAGCTCCGCCACCAGCGGATGCTCGGCGGCCAGACTCATGAACGTGGCCCCGTAGACCGTGTCCTGGCGGGTGGTGAAGACCGTCACGGCCGTATGCCCCGAGGCCGTGGGCGCCTCCAGGGGAAAATCGATCTGGGCCCCCACGCTTTTGCCGATCCAGTTGCGCTGCATGGTCAACACGCGCTCCGGCCAGCCGCCCTCGAGCTTTTTCAAATCGTCCAAAAGCTCGTCGGCATAGGCCGTGATGCGTAAAAACCACTGCTCCAGGTCTTTTTGCACCACCGGGTTGTCGCAGCGCCAGCAACAGCCCTCGATGACCTGCTCGTTGGCCAGTACCGTGTGGCAGGTCTCGCACCAGTTCTGGGGGGAGTTTTTGCGATAGGCCAGGCCGCGCTTGAGAAAGTCCAGGAAAAATCGCTGCTCGTGCACGTAGTAGCCGGGATGGCAGGTGGCCAGCTCGCGCCGCCAGTCATAGGAATAGCCCAGGCGCCTAAGCTGCACGCGCATGGTGTCGATGTTCTCGAAGGTCCAGGCGGCGGGGTGCACGCCGTGCTTGATGGCCGCGTTCTCGGCAGGCATGCCGAAGGCGTCCCAGCCCATGGGATGCAGGACGTTAAAGCCCTCCATGCGCTTGAAGCGGGCCACCACGTCGCCGATGGAATAGTTGCGCACGTGCCCCATGTGGATGCGGCCCGACGGATAGGGGAACATCTCCAGCACGTAGTACTTGGGCCGGGAGGGATCGGCCTCCACCTGGAAGGTTCCGGATGTTTCCCAGATATCCTGCCATTTGCGTTCGACTTCCTCGGGCGCGTAGGTATTCATGGGCGTGCGGCTCCTTGGGGCGCGTCGCTGTGTGGTCCGGTCCGGCCGGGACCTGCGGCCGGTGCGGCGGTCCGGGTGAAGATGATGTCTCCGGCGTTTGGGTCCAGGGGGATGTCCAGGCTGGCGATGTCGCCGGAAAGGTCCATGCGGAAGGTCGCGGCGGGCTGCTCCTGGAGCGGGGCGTCGTCGTCCTCCCCGCCGGACCCGGCCTCCGGGCCTGCCGGGATCATGCGGAAGACGTCGTAGGCGACGTGGACCAGGGGAAAGGTCTGGCCGCCGCAGACCGCCGCCAGGGCGCCGTTTTGCACGGATACGGCGATGTCGCCGAAGGCCGGATGGCGGTAGGTTCCGGCGTAGGCCGAAAGCTCGTGGGTGGGCGGGGCTTTCGCCTCCGGGGCGGTCGGTTTGGCCTCGGCCCGGGTCTTGGCCGCCTTGGCCCGCTCGGATATGGCCCGCTCGGCCCAGGGGAAGGGCGACAGCCCAAGCAGCCGGTCGTAGATCTGGAAGGCCACGATCTCCGGCAGGGGCGTGCCTGCCCGGTTGCTCAGGACCACCACCCCCAGTTCGTCGTCGGGCATGATGGAGGCCAGGGCCTTGAAGCCGTCGATCTCGCCGTCGTGCAGGACCAAAAGATGTCCCCGGTAGGCGGTCACGCCCCAGCCCAGGCCGTAGCCGCCGAAGGGGATGACCGGGTTCGGCTCTCCCCGGGGGGTGATGATCTGGGGGGCGTGCATGTCGGCCATGGCCTGCGCGGACAGGATGATCCGGCCGTCCGCCCGGCCGTCCTCCAGTTGGAAGGCCAGCCAGCGGGCCATGTCCGAGGCCGAGGCCCGGATGGACCCGGCCGGACCGAAGGCGGCGATGTCCCGGTCCGCAATGCGCGTGGGCCTGCCCCGGCGCAGGGCGTAGGGCGCGGCGGCGTCCGCCCCGCCATCGGCCGCCGGTGCGGCGAATCCGGCCGAGGCCATGGACAGGGGGAAAAACAGCCGCGTGGCCACGAAGTCCTCCCAGGACGTCCCGGACACGACCTCGACCAGCCTCCCGGCCGCCGCATACATGATGTTGCTGTATTCGAACCCGGCCCGCAGCTCCTTGTTTGGGGGCAGATGCCGCAGAAGCGGCACGATCTCCGGCCGGGACAGGTCCGGGCGCATGAGGATCAGGGGGTCGTAGCGGGGCAGTCCCGTGCGGTGCAAAAGCATGTCCCGGGTGGTGACGTGGGCCGTGGCGTAGTCGTCGTACATCCGGAAGGCGGGCAGGATGTCCCGCACCGGGGCGTCCAGGCTCAAGGCCCCTGCGTCGGCCAGAAGGCACAGGGCGGCGGCGGTGAAGGCCTTGGTGCAGGAGCCGATGGGGAAGACCGTGTTCGGGGTGACGGGCAGCCTGGCCTCAGCGTCGCGCAGGCCGAAGCCCTTGGCGTAGATGGTGCGGCCGTTTTTGACCACGGCCACGGCCGCGCCGGGAACCTTCCATTCGGCCAGGGCCTGGGCCATGAAGTCGTCCAGGCCGTCCAGGGCCTTTTCGACCTCTGCGGGGCCTGGACCATGGGGGGCAGCGGCGCCGTCTCCGGCCCCGGTCCCCGTGGTCTGGGCGCGAAGCGGCGCGGCCCAGAGCAGCAGGGCGGCGAGGAGCAGGGCAGGCAGGGCGAAGGTGTGCCGCATGGTGAACTCCGGAGGCGGAAAACGGGTCACAGGCCCTTGCGGATGGTGAATTCGCCGTTGTCCACGGCCCGGGCCACGGCGTCCAGGATGCCGTTGACGAAGGTCGGAGAGTTGTCGTCGCCGTAGGTCTTGGCCAGCTCCACAGCCTCGTTGATGGCCACCCGCAGCGGGATGTCCTGGCGGTGCAGGATCTCGTGCATGGCCAGGCGCAGGATGGTCAGCTCCACCTTGGCGATGCGCGCCAGCTTCCAGTTCTTGGAGAAGCGGATCACCACCTCGTCCAACTCGCGCTGGCTGGCGAAGGTTCCGCGCACCAGCTCCCAGGCGAAGTCGCGGTTCTCGGGTTTGATCGGGGCGTCGTCGTCGCGGGGGCAGGCGTCGAAGCGCCGGGCCAGGGATTTTTCATCGGCTGGCGGCTCGAAATGCAGGCCGTAAAGGAACTCGAAGGCCCGTTTGCGGGCCTTGCGGCGGCCGCCTTTGGACCCTTCGGCCGCAGCCGGGTCCGTCATGGGGGAATCAACCATGTGTCGCAGGCTCGAGGCGGGCGGACCAGGGGATGCGGTCCCCGCCGGGGTTGAGGTCGGGTTGGGGAGAAAAAGGCCTACAGTTGCTGCAGAACACGCACCATCTCCAAGGCGGCGGCCGCAGCCTCCACGCCCTTGTTGCCGCCCTTGCTTCCGGCGCGCTCCACGGCCTGCTCCAGGGTGTCCACGGTCAAAACGCCAAAGCCCACGGGCACGCCGGATTCCAGCGAGACCATGGCCAGGCCCTTGGCGCATTCCCCGGCCACGAAGTCGAAATGCGGCGTGGCCCCGCGGATCACCGCGCCCACGCAGACCACGGCGTCGTATTCGGCGCCCGCCGCCAGCTTCTTGGCGGCCAGGGGAATCTCGAAGGCCCCGGGCACGCGCACGATGAGCATGTCCTCGCGCCGCGCGCCGTGGCGGGTCAGGTAGTCCACGGCCCCGCCCACCAGTTTCTCAGTGATGAAGTCGTTGAAGCGTCCGGCCACGATGGCGAATTTGAGTCCCTCGGCCTGAAGTTTGCCTTCCACGGTGCGGATGTGTTGCATGGCGTGCGGTTCCTTCTTTTTCTTTTCTAAACGGCGGGGGCTATTTCGATCCGTCGCTGTCGTCGAGGGTCAGGATGTGGCCCATTTTTTCTTTCTTGGTGCGCAGGTAGCAGGCGTTCTCCTCCACAGGGTCGACCTCGATGGGCACCCGCTCCACCACCTCCAGGCCATAGCCTTCAAGCCCCACGATCTTTTTGGGGTTGTTGGTCATAAGCCGCATCTTGGAGACGCCCAGGGCCACCAGTATCTGGGCCCCGATGCCGTAGTCGCGCAGGTCGGCCTTGAACCCCAGCTTGACGTTGGCGTCCACCGTGTCCAGGCCCTGGTCCTGCAGGCAGTAGGCCCGGATCTTGTTGGCCAGCCCGATGCCCCGGCCCTCCTGGCGCATGTAGAGCAAAACGCCCTTGCCTTCGGCCTCGATCATGCGCAGGGCCTTTTGCAGCTGGTTGCCGCAGTCGCAGCGCATGGAGCCGAACACGTCGCCGGTCAGGCATTCGCTATGGACCCGCACCAGGGTGGGCTCGTCCGGGGTGATGGTCCCCTTGACCACGGCCAGATGGGCGCGCGAATCCGTGTCCGCGCAAAAGGCCATGGTGCGGAAATGGCCGTAGCAGGTGGGCAGGTCGGCCTCGGCCGCCTTGCTCACGGACAGGTGCCCGAACTTCATGCGGTAGCGGATCAGGTCGGCCACGCTTGCGATTTTCAGGCCGTGCTTTTTTGCGAATTCGATAAGGTCCGGCATGCGGGCCATGTTGCCGTCGTCGCGCATGATCTCGCAGATCACGGCGGCGGATTTCAGGCCCGCCAGTCTGGCCAGATCCACGCTGCCCTCGGTCTGCCCGGCCCGCACCAGCACCCCGCCTTCCTTGGCCCGCAGCGGGAAGATGTGGCCCGGGACCACGATGTCGTCGGGACCCACGCCCTCGGACACGGCGGTGAGGATGGTGGTGGCCCGGTCGTAGGCCGAGATGCCGGTGGTCACGCCGCGCTTGGCCTCGATGGATACGGTGAAGCCGGTGCCGAACGGCGACTTGTTCTGGTCGGTCATCATGGGCAGGCCCAGGCGGTCGATGAGCTCGCCGGACATGGGCAGGCAGATCAGTCCCCGGCCGTGGGTGGCCATGAAATTGATGATCTCCGGGGTCACGCTCTCGGCGGCGATGGTCAGGTCGCCCTCGTTCTCCCGGTCCTCGTCGTCGACCAGGATGACCATGCGTCCCCGGCGGATTTCCTCAATGGCTTCTTCGGTGGTGCAGATGGGCATATGGTTCCTTCTGTGGGGCGTCCCGGACGGGTCCGGCAGGCCCCTGGCGGTCTTTTTCCGTCCGGCGCGCGCCGGATCGGAAGGGGCAATACTGTAAAGGAGGCCCGGGGGCAAGGCAAGGGCGCGCCCGGAGAGAATCCGGCGACGGGTCAGAAGCCGTGGCCGCGCAAAAAGGCCTCGGTCAGCCCGCCTGGGGGCGCGTCGCCGGGGGCGCCGCCAGCGCCCAGGAAGGGGCCGAGCATGCGCCTCACGTACTTGCCGATGATATCCGTCTCCATGTTCACGGCCGTGCCCGGCTTCCAGTCGGAAATGGTGGTGGCCTTTTGCGTCTCGGGGATGATGTTCACGGTGAGAAAGTCCGGGCCGCAGTCGTTGACCGTGAGGCTTATGCCGTCTAAGGCCACGGACCCCTTGGCCACCACCATCTCGCCGTGTACGGCCGGAAAGTTCAACCTGTAGATGCGCGACTGTCCGGCGGCGACGATGGAGGCCACCTCGGCCAGGCAGTCCACGTGTCCCGACACCAGATGCCCGCCCAGGCGGTCGCCAAGGCAAAGCGCCCGCTCCAGGTTGACCGCGGCGCCCGTCTTGAGCGCCCCGAGGCTGGTGCAGGCCAGGGTCTCGGCCGAGGCATAGGCGGAAAATTCGTTTTTCCCGGCCGTCTCCACCGTCAGGCAGGCCCCGTTGACGGCGATGGATTCGCCCAAAGCGATGTCCGGCAGGGGGAAAAGGGCCGTGATGGACAGGCGCGTCTCGCGGCCCATGCGGGATATGGCGGCCACCCGTCCAAGACCCATGACCAGTCCGGTGAACATGCGATGATCCTTAAAAAAAGCGGTAGAGATTTCGTGTGCGGCGCAGGGAAGGGGGCGGCTAGGCCGAAAGCACCCCTTCCAGGATCAAAAGCCAGCGTTTCATGGGCAGCCCCGGGCCGAAGCCGGTCAGGGCGCCCCGTTTGCCCACCACCCGGTGGCAGGGCAGGACCAGGGGAAAGGGATTGGTGCCCATGGCCCGTCCGGCGGCCCGGGCCGCCGTGGGGCGCCCGGTCATGGCCGCCAGCTCCGCATAGGTGACCACGGTCCCGTGGGCGACCCCGGCCAGGGCGTTCAGGGCGTCCCGGCAAAAGGGGGAAAGCCGGGAGAAATCAAGGGGCAACTCCGGCCAGCGTACGTCCTCTCCGGCCACGTAGCGGGAAAGCGCTTCCTGCATGGCCCGGCCGGTCTCGGTGACGATATGGGGCGTAGCCGGGACCTTCGCGGCGGCCTGGGCCGCCTCCGTCGCGGCGGGCTGGGCCGCCTCCGTCTCCACCGGTCCGGTTTCCGCGGGCGAGCCGTCGGCCCAGCGCAAGGAGATTTCGCGAATCTTTTTTTTGTCCCAATGAAGATCAAGCGCGAGCGGCGCGGCCACGATGGTCTCGATCATGCCGGTTCCCTCCGGGGTGGGGCGTCTTGAGGCATCCCTAGCCGGATTTTGGGCAAAAAGCCACTGGACGGGCCATGCCTGGCTGGCCGGGCGAAGGGCCTGCCGGGCGAAGTGCCTAGCTGGGCGAAGGGCCTTGCCGGACTCGGGGCCTGCGACACGGCGCTCCCGGCAGGCCATGCGTCGCTTCGCTCGGGCCTGCCGGGCCGCGCCGTGCGCAAACCCCTCGCCCGGCCTGTGCGGCATGGCGTGGCGCGGAAGACCGCAAAAGACCCGCGCCCGGCGCCGTCTTTCCCGTCGAGGGGATTCCAAAGGGGGCGGCTTGCCCCCTTTGGCCGCCGGAGGCCTCCCCACGAACCATCCCTTGCCCGCTCCGCGCCCATCTCCCCTCACCACTGGGGCATCGCGTACGGCGCGTCGCGGTCCTTGCCCTGCCAGGAATCGGCATCGGCCAGGGTCTGTCGGATGTCGCGGATAAGTCCGGATTTATCGGCGGCCCAGTCCGGGGCCAGAAGTTCGCCCGGGGCGGCGTCGGCGTTAATACGCTCCACAACCATGTCCGCGCGCAGCCGGGCGATGGCGGCGGCGGCGAGGCGGACGTAGTCGGCGCGGGGCATGGGCCGGTAGCCGCCTAAGCGCCACAGGGCCTCCAGGCGGCTGCCCCGGACCACCAGGGTGTTGTGGAGCTTTATGGCCTGGACCGGGAGGGCGGAGACGAAATCAATGGTGGCCAAAAAATCGTCCGGTGTCTCGCCGGGCAGTCCGGCCATGACATGGGCGCAGATGATGAGTCCCCGGGACGCGGCGGCCTGTGCGGCCCGGGCGAAGGTCGCGGCGTCGTGGCCCCGGCCGATGCGCGACAGCGTGGCGTCGCACGCCGATTGCAGGCCGATCTCCAGGCGGCGTTCGGCGTGGGGGAAGGCGGCGATGCGGTCGAGCTTTTCGGGTTCCAGGCAATCCGGGCGGGCGCCCAGGCACAGGCCTGCGACGCCGGGCAGGGCGGCCGCGTCCGCAAGCGTGGCGGCCAGTTTTTGGGCCGGGCCGTGGGTGCTGGTGAACGATTGCAGATAGGCCCACAAAAGGGGCGCGTCGGGGGCGGCGGCGAATGCGGCCGTCAGGCGGTCCCATTGCGCCCGCAGGTCGAATCCTTTATGGAAGAGTCCGGTGCCCGATCCGGACGCGTTGCAAAACACGCACCCCCCGCGCGACAGGGTTCCGTCCCGGTTAGGACAAGAGAAACCCGCGTCGAGGGGGATCTTTCGCGCCCGCCTTCCCAGGCGGCGCAGGCACGAGGCCGACAGGGTCTGATAGCGCATGGCCGGGTCCGTCCGCGTGTTGACAATGCCCGCAGAATGAACGAACAACGGGCGTTTCACGATATTTGCCGCCGCGAAATGTGGGCGAAGAGAGGATATATGTCCAGAATTTTGGATCGACTGCTCGGCCTTTTCTCCAACGACCTGGCCATCGACCTGGGGACGGCCAACACCTGCGTGTTCGTCAAGGGCAAGGGAATAGTCTTGTCCGAACCCTCGGTGGTGGCGGTCAAAAAGGACCACCGGGGCGTGAACAAGGTCCTGGCCGTGGGCGTGGAGGCCAAGAAGATGCTCGGCCGCACCCCGGGCAACATCGTGGCCATCCGGCCCATGAAGGACGGCGTCATCGCCGACTTCGAGGTCACCGAGGCCATGCTGCGGCATTTCATCACCAAGGTCCACAACTCCAGGCGGCTGGTGCGCCCGCGCATCATCATCTGCGTGCCCACGGGCATCACCCAGGTGGAGAAGCGCGCCGTCAAGGAATCGGCCCAGTCGGCCGGCGCCCGTGAGGTCTACCTCATCGAGGAGCCCATGGCCGCGGCCATCGGGGCCAACCTGCCCATCACCGAGCCCACCTCCAACATGGTGGTGGACATCGGCGGCGGCACCACCGAGGTGGCCGTGATATCGCTGTCCGGCGTGGTCTATTCCAAGTCGGCCCGGGTGGGCGGCGACAAGATGGACGAGGCCATCATGCAGTACGTCAAACGCAAGTACAACATGCTCATCGGCGAATCCACGGCGGAACAGATCAAGATCCAGATCGGCTCGGCCCACCACTCCACCAGCACCGGGGAGATGGAGGTCAAGGGCCGGGATCTGGTCACGGGCATCCCGCAAAATATCGTGATCACGGCCGAAGAGGTCCAGAAATCCATTTCCGAGCAGGTGGAGAGCATCGTCCAGGCCGTACGCATCGCCCTGGAGCAGACGCCGCCGGAACTGGCGGCGGACATCGTTGACAGGGGCATCGTGCTCACCGGCGGCGGCGCGCTTCTGCGTGGTCTGGACCAGCTTTTGCGCGAGGAAACGTCGCTGCCCATCACTGTAGTGGATGACCCCTTGTCCACGGTCGTTCTCGGTTCCGGGAAGGCCCTGGACAACCTCGACGTGCTCAAGGAGGTCACGATAGATTAAACCCACGCCGCAGCGGATCATCTTCGGCCTGCTTGTCGTCTTGTTCCTCTATCTTGGCCTTTTCACCTGGAACATCCGCACCGGATATGTGGATGCCCTGGCGAGCTACACGGGCCTGGAATTCGCCAAGTGGGTCTTGGCGCCGGGGAAATGGGCCGCCTCGCGGGTCTCTTCTTTCTGGGACCGCTACGTCTATTTCGTGGGGCTCCGGGAAGAAAACGACAGCCTGCGCGCCGCGCTCGTCGAGGCGTCGCAGGAGCTCGCCCTTTTGCGGGAGCGCGCCGCCGAGGCCGACCGTCTGTCCCGCATCCTGACCATCCGTCCCCCCGTGGCCTGGTCCCGGCAGGGGGCCAGGGTCATCTCCCACCGCCTGGGGCCTAACGCCGCCCTGGAGACCGTGCTTCTGGACAAGGGGGCCCTGGACGGCCTCAAGGTCAACACCCCCGTGGCCGGTCCCGACGGGATCATCGGCCGCCTGTTGCGGTTGAGTCCCTCGGCGGCCACCGTGCTTTTGGTCACCGATCCCAACAGCCGCATCCCCGTCACCTCCCAGAAAAACCGCACCCAGGGCATCTTGAAGGGCGAGGGGGCCAGCAACGAGATGGTGGTGCAGTACGTGGCCCTGGGCGCGCCCCTGGAGGAAGGGGAGCTTCTGGTGACCTCGGGGCTGGAGGATATTTTCCCCAAGGGATTGCCCGTGGCCCGGGTGACCGAGGTGGGCCGCCGGGGTTCGTCGCTTTTTCAGACGGTCTACGCCGAGCCGCTTTTCGACTCCAAACGCCTGGAAGAGGTGGCCCTTTTGGCCAGGATTCCCGAGGAGCAAAACGGGGGGGCCGCCCCCCGCGCCGACGGCCAGGCCGATACCCCCGGCAAGGCGGAGTCCGACCCCATTTCCCACAGCCCCCCGCCCGCCGTGGTGCCTCCGGACCCCACAGGGAGGGCGCCGGGACTGGGCGCGCCGCGTCCGGCCCAAGCCCCTGGCCCCGAGCGGAAAAAACCGCCCCGGAGCAGTCCGTGAACATATCGGCCATCGTCTTCTGGTCCCTGTTCACGCTGCTTGGCATCTGGCTGCAAGGCGCCATTCCCGGGGTTGACTTTCTGGCCCCGGGGCTCATTTTGTGCCTGCAGGAGGAGAAATGGACCGTGTCGGCCTGGCTCGCCCTGGCCTGGCTTTTCATCCAGGAGGGCACAGGCAGTCTGGCCTTCGGCACGGGTCTTTTGTGGTACGGGACCCTGGTCGGGCTGTACTATTTCGGCCACTGGCTTTTCGAGGCCAAAAATTTTCTGTTCATGTTCATCCTGGGCATAAGCCTTGGTCTTTTGCACCTGATTTTGTCCCACGTCATGGCCGTTCTCCAGGACTGGACCCTGCCCGCCGACCGGATCCTGGTGGAGGGCTTCCTCCAGGCCTTGATTTTTCCTGTGGAATGGGGCCTACTCTACCTGATCTACAACCACCTGCCGGATAATCCTCATGCGGTTTGACTCCGAAACCCAACACGCCCCGCGCTCCGGCCTGATCCTTCTGCAGGTCATGGTGTTCGGGCTTTTTTGCCTGTTCACCCTGCGTTTTTGGTATCTCCAGGTGCACAAGGGCGAGCAGTTCGCCCAGCAGGCCCTGGACAACCAGATGCGCCAGGTGCTCATCGATTCGGCCCGGGGCCGGGTGTGGGACCGTTCCGGCCGTCCCGTGGCCGTGAGCGAGCCGTCGTTCGCTCTGGGGCTGGTGCGCGAGGACTGCGACAACGTGGAGGCCACCCTGGCCAAGGTGGCCGAGTGGACCGGGGCCGATCCGGCGGCCCTCATGGAGACCTACAAGCGCGGCAAAAAAAGGGTCAAACCCTTCGAGCCGCTGACCCTGGTCACGGACCTGTCCTTCGAGGCCCTGGCCCGCATCGAGGCCAACGACATCTTCTGGCCGGGCCTTGAGATCGTGGTCCGCCAGAAGCGCCACTATCCCGAGGGCACGCTCATGTCCCACATCCTGGGATATGTGGCCGAGGCCAACGAAGAGGAGTTGGAGAAAAATCACGCCCTTTCCTTGGGCGATTCCGTGGGCAAACAGGGCCTTGAGCTGACCAAGGAGGACTGGCTGCGCGGCGCCAAGGGCAAAAAGCAGGTGGAGGTGGACGCCCTGGGACGCCAGCACAACGAACATGTGCTGGTGGACCCCAAGGCCGGCAACAACATCGCCCTGTCCATCGACCTGGACCTGCAGCGGCTGGCCGCCAAGCTCCTGGAGGGCCAGGCCGGGGGCATCGTGGTGCTGGAGCCGGATACGGGCAAGCTTATCGCCCTGGTCAGCCAGCCGGGCTACGACAACAACCTCTTCGTCTTAGGCGTTCCCCAGGACAAGTGGAGCGAGCTTCGCGACAACCCCATGCACCCCATCCAGAACCGCACCACCCAGGGCCTGTATCCGCCCGGGTCGGTGTTCAAGCTCCTGGTGGCGGCGGCCGGGTTGTCCGAAGGCTTTATCAATTACAACGACACGGTGGTCTGCACGGGTTCCTACCAACTCGGCAACCGCGACTTCCACTGCTGGAAAAAGGGCGGCCACGGCAGCGTGGACCTGCGCCGGGCGCTCGTGCAATCCTGCGACGTCTATTTCTACAAGCTCGGCGAGCGCATGGGCATGGACCGCATCCACGCCTACGCCAAGTCCAGCGGCTTCGGCCTGCCCACCGGCGTGGACCTGCCCCATGAAAAGGCCGGGCTCATCCCGTCCCGGGAATGGAAGAAAAAACGCTTCGGCGAGGCCTGGACCCGGGGCGAGACGTTAAACGCCTCCATCGGCCAGGGATTCGTCCTGGTGTCGCCGCTGCAGGTGGCCCGCTACGTGGGGGCGCTGTTAAACGGCGGCAAGCTCATCAAGCCCTCGCTGGTGCTTGACGAGCCGCCGGAGATCCAGGGCGTGCTGCCCCTGTCCAGCGAACACCGCAATTTCCTGGTGGAGACCATGGTGGACACGGTGGAGGGCGGCACGGCCCGGCGGCTTTTGCGCCCTGACGCCCGCATCGGCGGCAAGACCGGCACCGCCCAGGTGATCAAGCTCATCAACGCCGACCAGCGGCGCAAGGCCGCAGACATGCCCTACAAATACCGGGACCATGCCTGGCTGGCCTCGTTCGGCGAAAAAAACGGCAAGCGGTATGTGGTGATCGTGCTCGTGGAGCACGGCGGCCACGGCGGCGAGGTGGGCGCGCCCATCGCCAAGGCCCTCTTTGAATATCTGCTCGGCCCGGCGCCGGGCAAGGCCGTGGCCCAGCCGGAACCCGTCATCAACCAACTGGAGGCCGGGGACTGATCCCGGCGTACCCGCGATATCCCCATGTCCCCCATTGACCGCAGGCTCATCGTTAGCGTCAACTGGCCGCTTTTGCTCCTGGCTGCGGCGGTCTTCGCCGTGGGGGTCTTAAACCTCTATTCGGCCAGCGGCTTCCGCATGGGCGAGGAGGTTTCCCTCCAGTCGTTTTTCAACAAGCAGATCATCTGGGGGGGCTGCGGGCTTTTCGCCATGCTCCTGGTGGTCCTGGTGGACTACAAGCATTTGGGCAACGTGGCCTGGCCCCTTTTTTTCGTGACGCTGCTGCTTTTGATCCTGGTCCTGGTCGCGGGGCGCTCCGTCTCCGGGGCCAAGCGGTGGCTGGAGATCGGCAACTTCAATTTCCAGCCCAGCGAACTGGCCAAATTCGCGGTGCTCATCCTGGGGGCCAAGCTTCTGGCCAAGCGGTCGGAAAAGCTGGGCTGGTTCGAGCTGTTCTCCGTGGTGGGGCTGGGCATGATCCCGGCCCTTTTGGTGGTCGTGGAGCCGGACCTGGGCACGGGCCTCAACATCCTTTTGCTCCTTGGCGGGCTCATCCTGTACCGGGGCATCTCCGGGCCGGTGTTCAAGACCCTTTTGGTGGCCGTCCCGGTGCTTCTGCCCTGCGGCTGGTTCGTGCTCAAACCCTACCAGAAGCAGCGCATCCTGACGCTTCTCGATCCGGAGAAAGACCCGCTGGGCTCGGGCTACCACATCATCCAGTCGCGCATCGCCATCGGCTCGGGCCAGATGTGGGGCAAGGGATTTTTGGAAGGCACCCAGAGCCAATTGCGATATCTTCCTGAAAAACATACGGATTTTGCCCTGGCTGTTTTTGCCGAGGAATGGGGATTTGTCGGCTGCATCGCCCTTTTGGTGCTGTTTTGTTTTTTTCTTCTGCAGATTTACGCCACGGCCAGGACGGCCAAGGACCGGTTCGGCAGTTATCTGGCGGCCGGGGTCTTTTTCTATTTTTTCTGGCAAATCCTCATCAACATGGGTATGGTTTTGGGAATCATGCCGGTGGTGGGCATCCCCCTGCCGTTTATCAGCTACGGGGGCAGCGCCACCATCGTCAATTTTTGTCTGGTGGGAATCGTCGTCAACGTCTCCATGCGTCGGTTTGTCTTCAAGAAAACATGATGCGTCGTGCCGACGCGGGATCGCGGCGGCAGAAGGTATGGCATGGGCAAAAACGAGTTCAACGCCTTTCTCGGCGGCGGGACGTCCTACCAGGGACGCCTGACCTTTCACGGCGTTGTGCGCATCGACGGCGAATTCGATGGGGAGATCATCTCCGACGGAACGCTTATGGTGGGCAAGGACGCCCGGGTCTCCGGGGTTCTCCAGGTGGCCAGGCTTTTTTGCGGCGGGCTGGTGGAGGCCGAGGTGGCGGCGTCGGGTACGGTGGTTTTGCACAAAAGCGGCGTGTTTCGCGGTGAGCTGCGCACCCCGGCCCTGGTGGTCGAAGACGGGGCCAAAATCGAGGGCCGGGTGGTCATGGGGCAGGCGCAGCCGACGGACATGGGCATTTTGTCACAGGGTGTGGAGAGTTCCGGATGAGCAGGGATTGTAGCTGGTTAGCCCCTCCTGGCAGACCCGTTAGGAGTCGCTTTTCGGGAAAAAAGGCTTTACAGGCCGGGTGAAATCGGCTACAGGCGCTCTCTGACTTTGCAAAAAATTTCACAACCTCCCGGAGGGCGTCGATGATTGATCTTGACTACACATTTTTTGTCCAGTTCATCAATTTTGTCCTCATTCTGATCCTCTTCAACGTCCTTCTGGTGGCGCCCATCCGGAAAATCATGACCAAGCGCGCTGAGTTCATGGGGTCCCAGATGGACAACATCGAGAACTTCACCTCCTCTGCCGACAAAAAGCTGGCCGGATACGAGAAGGCCCTGGACGACGCCCGCAAGGCGGCCGTCCAGGAACGCCTGTCCCTCAAGCAGCAGGGTCTGGATCAGGAAATGGATATTTTGGGCAGGGTCGGCGTGGAAGTTGCCGAATCGCTTGGCAAGGCCCGCTCCGAGATCGCCTCGCAGTCCAAGGCGGCCAAGAGCGCCCTTGAGGCTGGCGTGGGGGCCATGGCGACGAAGGCCGTGGGCAAGATTCTGGGCGGCGTGGCGTAGGGACCGGTCCGGTTCGCCGGGGTATTTCCTAAGAGAAAGGGAGGGGTGCATTGAAAGGTTTCATCAAAGTGACCGCCGTGGGGGCTCTGTTGGTGCTGGCCATGGCCGCCGTCGCGTGGGCGTCGGCCGAAGGTGGCGAGGCGCACGGGCTCAATTGGAAGGATTTCGGGTTCCGCATCGTCAACTTCATCCTGGTAGTCGGGGTCATCTGGAAACTGGCCGGGAAAAAGATGGGCGAGTTTTTCCGTGGCCGCCGCGTGCAGATTGAAAACCAGCTCTCCGATCTTGAAACCCGTAAAATCGAAGCCGAAAAACGCTTGAAGACCATCGAGGCCTCCATCGCCAACCTCGAGTCTGAAAAGCTGCAGATTGTCGCGGAGTACCACAGGCAGGGCGAAGCGATGCGCGACGCCATCGTGGCCGCCGCCGAGGAAAAGGCTGTGGTGATCAAGGCCCAGGCCGCCGTGACCGCCGAGCAGGAAGCCAAGTTGGCTGTCGAGAGTTTGCGGGCCGAGATGGCCGACATGGTTGTGGAGGCCGCCCGGGTGATGTTGGCCGGGAAGCTTTCGGAGAAGGATCAGGATAAGCTGGTGGACGAATATTTAACAAAGGTGGTGTTCAATTGACCGGGAACATTATCGCTCGCAGATACGCCAAAGCCCTGTTCTCGCTCGGGCTTTCGCAAGGCGGCGATGCTGTCGCCGCCTACGGCAAGGATCTTGATGGTCTGGCCGCAGTCCTGGAGAGTGCGCCGGAGCTCATGCGGGTGTTCGCCAATCCCATCTTCGTCGCCGCTGAAAAGAAGGCGGTGCTGGACGGAGTGTTGGCGCGACTGGCCGCGAGCCCCATGGTGAAGAACTTTCTGGGACTTCTGGCGGAGAAGGAACGGCTGTCCTTTTTGCCGGATATCGCGGTCTACTATCGGACCCTCCTGGACGAAGCCCAGGGCGTGGTGCGCGGCCGGTTGGTCACCGCCATGAACCTCGCCGAGGCGCGTCGGGATGAGATCAAATCCAAACTGGAGGCCCAGACCGGCAAAAAGCTGGTCCTGGACTTCGCTGTCGATCCGGACATCCTGGGCGGCGTCATGCTGAAGGTCGGCGACAAGGTTCTCGACGCGAGCCTTCGCGCCCAACTGCAGATATTGAAAGAACAAATCAAGAGGGGTGATTAGGGCCATGCAAATCAAAGCGGAAGAGATCAGCCAGATCATCGAGAAGCAGATCCAGAACTACGAGTCTCGCGTGGAGATGAGCGAGACCGGGACCGTGCTGTCCGTCGGCGACCAGATTGCCCGCGTCTACGGCGTTCAGAACGCCATGGCCATGGAGCTTCTGGAATTCCCCGGCGGCGTCATGGGGCTGGTGCTGAACCTGGAAGAGGACAACGTGGGCGTGGCGCTCCTTGGCGAAGACACCCACATCAAGGAAGGCGACCCGGTCAAGCGTACCGGGAAGATCTTCTCCGTGCCCGTCGGGCAGGCTGTCGCAGGCCGGGTCATCGACCCCCTGGGCAACCCCATCGACGGTCTGGGCCCCATCGACACCACCGAGACCCGTAACGTCGAAATCAAGGCCCCGGGCATCATCGCCAGAAAGTCCGTGCATGAGCCCATGTACACCGGACTCAAGGCCATCGACGCCATGACCCCCATCGGCCGCGGCCAGCGCGAACTGATCATCGGCGACCGTCAGACCGGCAAGACCGCCGTCTGCCTGGACGCCATCCTGGCCCAGAAGGGACAGGGCGTGTACTGCTTCTACGTGGCCGTGGGTCAGAAAAAGTCCACCGTCGCCCTGGTGGCCGAGACCCTGCGTCGCTACGGGGCCATGGAATACACCACCATCATTTCGGCCACGGCCTCCGAGCCTGCGTCGCTGCAGTTCATCGCGCCCTACTCCGGCTGCACCATGGCCGAGTACCATCGCGACGACGGCCGCCACGCCCTGATCATCTACGACGATCTGTCCAAGCAGGCCGTGTCGTATCGCCAGATGTCCCTGCTTCTGCGCCGCCCCCCGGGTCGTGAGGCCTTCCCCGGCGACGTTTTCTACCTCCACTCGCGTCTGCTCGAGCGGGCCTCCAAGCTCAACGACAAGCTGGGCGCCGGATCGCTGACCGCCCTGCCGATCATCGAGACCCAGGCCGGCGACGTGTCCGCGTACATCCCGACCAACGTCATCTCCATCACCGACGGCCAGGTGTACCTGGAGCCCAACCTTTTTAACGCCGGTATCCGCCCGGCCATCAACGTCGGCCTGTCGGTCTCCCGCGTCGGCGGCGCGGCCCAGGTCAAGGCCATGAAACAGGTCGCGGGCACCCTGCGCCTGGATCTGGCCCAGTACCGCGAACTGGCGGCGTTCGCCCAGTTCGGTTCCGACCTGGACAAGGCCACCCAGCTTAAGCTCAACCGTGGCGCGCGCATGGTCGAGCTGCTCAAGCAGCCCCAGTACCGCCCCATGGCCGTCGAGGAACAGGTCATCTCGCTGTTCGCCGGAACCCGGGGCTTTATGGACGACGTGCCCGTCGACGCCGTGCGCAAGTTCGAGGAGGGTCTCCTGGAATTCATGCGTAACGCCAAAAGCGACGTGGTGGCGGCCATCAAGGAGAAAAAGGCGCTTGACGAGGGTCTTATCGCCACACTCGGCGCGGCCATCGAGGAGTTCAAGAAGGGCTTCAAGGCCTAGTGCCGGAAGGGGGAGCCATGCCTGCGCTGAAAGACGTCAAAGTTAAGATAAACGCGGTCAAAAAGACCAAGCAGATCACCAAGGCCATGAATATGGTGGCCTCGGCGAAACTGCGCAACGCCCAGGCGCGCATCGAGCGCTTTCGGCCCTACGCCGACAAGTTCTACGGGATGCTCGGCGATCTGGCCAAGGGCGCCGATCCTTCGGTGCACCCGCTTCTCGAGCCGCACGAGGAGATCAAGACGGTCCTTTTGGTCGTCATCACCTCCGACCGGGGACTGTGCGGGGCGTTTAACAACAACATCACCACCATGGCCCAGAGATTGGCCAGGAAGAAGGCCGCCGAGGGCAAGACCGTCAAGGTCGTGTGCGTGGGACGCAAGTGCCGCGACACCTTCCGGCGTTCCGAGTTTGAGACGGTCACGGCCTACGTCAACGAGATGAACGCCTTCGACTTCACCCTGGCCACCCGGATCGGCGCCGAGGTCATCGGCGGGTACGTGGGCGGGGTCTATGACGAAGTGATCATGTGCTTTGGCAAGTTCATAAGCCTTGCCCGCCAGGAGCCGACCCAGCTCACGGTGCTGCCCCTGTCCCCCGAGGAACAGGCCGACGCGCCCAAGGAAACCGGGGTCGGCATGGAGTACATCTACGAACCTTCGGTGGAAGGGCTGCTTGCGGAGCTTCTGCCCCGGTTCATCAACGTCCAGCTCTACCGTGGACTGCTCGACACCTCGGCTTCCGAGCATGCCGCGCGCATGCGGTCCATGGATAACGCCACCAGAAACTGCGACGACTTGGTGAGCTCGCTCACCCTGGTCTACAACAAGGCCCGGCAGGCGGCCATCACCAAGGAACTGATGGACATCGTCGGCGGTTCCGAAGCACTCAAAGGATAGGAAGGGGGACAACAGCAAAATGAGCGCGAATATCGGAAAAATCGTGCAGGTCATCGGCGCCGTCATCGACGTCGAGTTCCCCGAGGGCAAACTGCCGAGTATTTTAAGCGCCCTCGAGATCAAAAACACCAATAACGTCTACGCCCCCGACTTGGTCGTCGAAGTGGCGCAGCACCTGGGCGACAACGTGGTCCGGTGCATCGCCATGGACTCCACCGACGGTCTGGTGCGCGGCATGGAAGTCACGGATACCGGCGGCCCCATCCGCATGCCCGTGGGCAAGGCCTCGCTTGGCCGCATCTTGAACGTGGTCGGCCGTCCCGTGGACGAGATGGGTCCGGTCAACACCGACATGACCATGCCGATTCACCGCGCGGCCCCGTCCTTCGTGGACCAGAGCACGACCATCGAGCTTTTGGAGACCGGCATCAAGGTCATCGACCTCTTGATCCCCTTCCCCAAGGGCGGCAAGATGGGCCTGTTCGGCGGCGCAGGCGTGGGCAAGACCGTCGTTCTGATGGAGCTCATCAACAACATCGCCAAGCATCACGGCGGCCTGTCGGTCTTCGCGGGCGTTGGCGAGCGGACCCGTGAAGGAAACGATCTGTATCACGAGTTCAAAGACGCCGACATTCTGAGCAAGGCCGCACTTGTTTACGGCCAGATGAATGAGCCTCCAGGAGCCCGTGCCCGCGTGGCGCTTTCGGCCCTGACCTGCGCGGAATACTTCCGCGATGTGGAAGGCCAGGACGTGCTGCTTTTCATCGACAACATCTTCCGGTTCACCCAGGCCGGTTCCGAGGTCTCGGCGCTTCTCGGCCGCATGCCCTCCGCGGTCGGCTACCAGCCGACCCTGGGCACCGACCTTGGCGCCCTGCAGGAACGCATCACCTCGACCAAGAAGGGCTCGATCACCTCGGTGCAGGCCGTCTACGTGCCCGCCGATGACTTGACCGACCCCGCGCCGGCCACCACGTTCTCGCACTTGGACGGCACCCTGGTCCTTTCGCGTCAGATCGCGGAGCTTGGCATCTACCCCGCGGTGGATCCGCTTGACTCCACCTCGCGCATCCTGGACCCCCTGGTCCTGGGCGGCGATCACTACGCCACGGCCCGCGAGGTCCAGCAGATCCTTCAGAAGTACAAGGATCTCCAGGACATCATCGCCATTCTGGGCATGGACGAACTGTCTGACGAAGACAAGCTCACCGTGGCCCGGGCCCGGAAGATCCAGCGCTTCCTGTCCCAGCCGTTCTTCGTCGCCTCGCAGTTCACCGGCAAGGAAGGCCGCTATGTGAAGCTTGAGGACACCATCAAGGGCTTTAAGGAAATCATCGAAGGCAAGCACGACGACATTCCCGAAGGCGTTTTTTACATGGTCGGCGACATTAACGAGGTCATTGAAAACGCCAAGAAAGGATAACTTCCATGGCACAATTGCTCCTGGAAATCGTCACTCCGGACAAGCTGGTCCTGAGTCAGAGCGTGGATTACGTGGGCGCGCCGGGCCTTCTGGGCGAGTTCGGCATCCTGCCCAACCACATCCCGTTTCTCTCGGCTCTGGGCGTCGGCAGCCTGATGTACAAGACGAGCGGTAAAAACCACTTCGTCTTCGTGGCAGGCGGGTTTGCCGAGATTTCGAACAACAAGGTCACCGTGTTGGCCGAAGTTGCCGAAAAGCCGGATGATATCGACGTGGAGCGCGCCCGCAAGGCCCAGGAACGGGCCAAGGCGCGCCTGGACAAGGCCCAGGAAAACATCGACTTCGCCAGGGCTCAGGCCGCATTGCAGCGTTCCATCATGCGCATGAAGGTGCGTGACGCAGCATAGACGGGCTCCCCTGGGGATGTCCGCCATGGCGGGCAGTACAAGGCATGCACACAGGCGGGCCGCTTCGGCGGTCCGCCTTTTTTTCGAGGCGACATGGTCCTTTTTTCAGCAGTAGCGGCATGGTGTCTGTTTCTGGGGGCGGCCATGGTCCTTGGCGGCGTGCGCGACCGTCTCCTGGCGCAACGCCTGGGGGAGGAAACCGCCAGAAGGCTGCTCACATTGGTCCTGTGCGCGATCATCTTCCTGACGACCTGGGGCATGGCGGCCGTCACCGGCCTTAACGACCCGTCTGCGGCCTGGCGCATAGGCGCTGGCTGGACCTTGGCCACCCTGGCCCTGGAGACCGCCATGGGCCTCTTTGTCATGAAGCGGTCCGCTTCGGAGATCCTTACGGACTACAAAATCTGGCGGGGCAGGCTATGGCTGTTGGTTCCGGTTTCGACGCTTTCGGCCCCGCCGGTGATCCTGGCCGTGACCGGCTAGGTCCGCAGCTAGTCGGTTCCCGGCGTCTTTCACCGGCCGGGAAATGGTGCTAGGGATGACTTCAGGCAACCGGAAGGGGCCTTTTGAGCGCGCTTCGGGCAGGGCGCCATGAGCGCCGACGCCGCAACGATCAGCCCGGGCCTGCGGATGACGAGGGGAAAATGATGACCATGTTCGAGGAAGTGGGCGGGTTGGTGCTGGCCGCCGGGAAGGGGACCCGGATGCGCTCGGATGTCCCCAAGGTCCTGCGGACCATCCTGGGCGAACCCATGCTGGCCTATGTCCTGGCCGCCCTGCGGCCGGTTTGCGGCCAGCGGACGCATGTGGTGGTAGGGCATGGGGCCGAGGCCGTGCGCCGCGCCTTTCCGGATATGGCGGACCGGTTTGTGACCCAGGCCGAGCAGCGCGGCACAGGGCACGCCCTGGTCGCCGCCCTGCCGACGCTCGCCGCCGCAGGATACGAACATGTCCTGGTGGTCAACGGCGACGTGCCGCTTTTGACCCCGGACATCCTGACCGGATTTGTTTCCGAGGCCCTGGCCTGTTGCGCGGATCTGGCCTTCGCCTGCATCGAACTCGATGATCCCGGGGCCTACGGCCGGGTGGTGCGCGCCCCGGACGGCGTGCGCATCGTGGAGGCCAAGGACTACGATACGGCGCGCCATGGCCCGGCCACAGGCGAGATCAACGCAGGCATCTATTTCATGCGCCTGTCCCTGGCCCGGGAACTGACGCCGCGCCTTGGCGACGACAACAAAAGCGGCGAATATTACATCACGGATCTGGTGGAGATGGCGGCGGCGGCGGGAGCGGTGGTGGCGGCCGTCAACCGGGGCCGGGACGCGGCCCTGCTCGGGGTCAACTCCCCGCGCGAACTGGCTGCGGCCGAGGAAGGCCTGCGGGCGGGCATCGTGGACGCCCTGTACGACGCGGGCGTCATGGTCCGCAGTCCGGATCAGGTCCGGGTGGGGCCGCATGTCCAGGTCGCGCCCGGGGCTGTGGTGTGCGGCCCCTGCGAGCTGTATGGCCGCGCCGTGGTCGGCGCAGGCGCGCGCGTGGCCTCACACGTGGTCCTTCGCGACAGCGTCCTGGCCCCGGGGTGCGAGGTGCTGTCCTTTTCGCATCTGGAGGGGGCCACGGTGGGCGAGGGCTGCAAGGTCGGCCCGTTCGCCCGGCTTCGGCCCGGGGCGGTGCTCATGGAGGACGCCCGGGTGGGAAATTTCGTGGAGATCAAAAAATCCGTTCTCGAACAAGGCGTCAAGGCCGGACACCTGAGCTATCTGGGCGACGCCCGGATAGGGGCCGGGACCAACATCGGGGCCGGAACCATCACCTGCAATTATGACGGAACAAACAAGCACGCCACAGTCATCGGCGAAAACGCCTTCATCGGCAGCAACACCGCCCTGGTGGCCCCGGTCACGGTGGGCTCGGACGCCCTGGTGGGGGCCGGATCGGTCATCACCAAGGACGTGCCGGACGGATATTTGGCCGTGGGCCGGGGACGACAGGCGAATATCGCCCGCAAACCGCGTTCGTCTTGATTTTACTTCGGGAAGAGGCTAGGGATTTTTTCTATGGACATATTCGAAGCCCTGGAAGATCGCGTGGATCGTCTGCTGGCCAAGGTCAAGGCCCTGGAGGCGGAGAATATCTCCCTCCGGTCGGAACTTGACAAGGAACGCCAGGGACGTGATGCGGTCACGGCCAGGATCGATTCGCTCTTGAAACGGATTCAGGAGGAAATCGCTTAAGGCCTGTCCAAACGCACCTGTCGCCTGATGCAACGGCAGCGGGAAGAGGCCGTTTGGCGGGAAAACATTGAAATGCCCAGCTACAACCTGGAGATCTTGAGCCTCACGCTCTCGTTCAAGACCGACGCGGAACCGGATCGCGTCGAGGCCGCCAGAACATTGGTGGAGGAACGATGCAAACTGCTCGGATCGGGCGGGAAAGCGCTCGGCAAGGAGAAGCTTTTGGCGTTCGTGGCCCTGGGTTTGGCCGACGACGTGCTCATGTCCAATCAGAAGCTTGACGAGGCGCTTATGCGCGTGGACAGGCTTTTGAAGAAAATAGAAGGCTGACCGCCCCCATGGCGGGAATTGTGGCGATGCGTATTGTTTCCCTGGAGTGTGCGTGATCGACGATTCATTTTTGAGCCGATACTCAAAAATAGGATGCCGCGTGTTACGGCCGGTGTGCGGACCCGGGGATCACCGGGGGGCCTGAAGGCCGTACCTTGGCGTCCACCTTGGCGACAAGGTTCAAAAAAATTGTTGACACGGCGCTCCGGGGATAACGTTTCGGACCCCGGGCCAAGCCCGAAAAGCCACGCCTAGCGGCCTGGCCGACACTCCGAAACACGCCCCTTTTCCCCGCGCCTTTCGGGTGCGGCATGGTCTTATTCCGCACGAACGCCACTTCCTCCCTTCCCGAGCCGACCCGACGGATCCGTTTCCGGTTTATGCGGAACTCTTCCGCTTTGAAGGAGCCGTCATGGATTTATCAACCGTTGTTATCGTGATTGCGTCCCTGTGCGCCGGAGGCGCGGGCGGATACTATCTCTACCAGTTCATCTCCCAGAAGACCCTCAAGGAATCACGGTCCCTGGCTGATCGCATCCTGGAAGAGGCCAAGAAGGAAGCCCAGGCCCACAAAAAAGAGTTCCTGATCCAGGCCCAGGACGACCTCTATCGCCAGAAAAAGGAGCTGGAGGTCGAATACAAGGAGCGCGGCCAGGCTCTGGAGTCCAAGGAGGCCCAGCTCTCCCGCAAGCAGGAGAAGCTTGAGGAAAAGCAGGAGCAGTTGGTGACCAGGGAGAGCGAGATGCTCGGCGCCGAAAAGCGTCTGGCCGGCCTTGAGCGTTCCCTGACCGAAAAGCAGGAGACGCTTGACCGGGCCTCTGAGGAGCATCTGCAACGCCTGCAGGAGATTTCCGGACTCACCGTGGAGGAGGCCAGAAAGCTGGTCATGGCCGAGACCGAAAGCCGCACCCGGCATGAGTCGGCCAAGATGATCCGCCAGATCGAGATGGAGGCCCGGGAGACCGCCGACAAAAGCGGCAAGAAGATCCTGGCCCTGGCCATCCAGCGCTATGCCGGGGATTTCGTGGCCGAGCAGACCGTCACCGCCGTGACCCTGCCCTCGGAAGAGATGAAGGGCCGCATCATCGGCCGTGAAGGCCGCAACATCCGGGCCTTGGAAGCCGCCACGGGCGTGGACCTGATCATCGACGACACCCCGGAGACGGTCATCCTCTCCGCCTTCTCCCCCATCCGCCGCCAGGTGGCCAAGCTGGCCCTGGAACGTCTCATTACCGACGGACGCATCCATCCGGCCCGCATCGAGGATGTCGTCAAAAAGGTGGAGCAGGAATTCGAGGTCAAGCTGCGCGAGATCGGCGAGCAGGCCACCTTCGACATCGGCGTGCACGGCATCAACCCCGAACTGGTGCGCCTTCTGGGGCACCTGCAATACCGCACCAGCTATTCCCAAAACGTCCTGCAGCACTCCCTTGAGGTCTCCACCCTGTGCGGCATCATGGCCTCGGAACTCGGCCTTGACGTGAAAAAGGCCAAGCGGGCGGGGCTTCTGCACGACATCGGCAAGGCCGTGGACCACGAGATCGAGGGTCCCCACGCGGTCATCGGGGCCGATCTGGCCAAAAAATTCGGCGAGGGCGCGGACATCATCCACGCCATCCAGGCCCACCACGAGGACGTGCCGCCCAAATCCATCCTGGCCATCCTGGTCCAGGCCTCCGACAGCCTGTCCGGGGCCAGACCCGGGGCGCGCAAGGAGCTTTTGGAGAGCTATGTCAAGCGCCTGGAGGAGTTGGAGAATCTGGCCACGGCCTTTGACGGCGTGACCAAGGCCTACGCCATCCAGGCCGGACGCGAGATACGCGTGGTGGTGGACTCCGACGCCGTGGACGACGACAAGACGTTCCTGCTTTGCAAGGATATCGCCAAGCAGATCGAGGACAACCTCACCTATCCGGGGCAGATTCGGGTCACGGTCATCCGCGAGCGGCGGGCCGTGGTCTTCGCGAAATAGGGGCAAACCGCGACGCCCCGCGTCTTTATGGCGCGGGGCGCGCCCCTCCGGGCGGCCGGGCGCCCAGCGGCGCGGCCGCCGCAACGCATCCAGAAAAGGATCTGTGCATGCGCATCCTGTTTCTCGGCGACATCGTGGGCCGACCCGGCCGCGAGGCGGTCATCGCCGGGCTGTACCGGCTCCGCCGGGATCTTGAGGCGGACATTGTCCTGGCCAACGGCGAAAACGCCTCGGGCGGCTTGGGCATCACCGTCAAGGCCGCCTCCCAGCTCCTGTCCAGCGGCGTGGACGTCATCACCTCCGGCAACCACATCTTCAAGCACCGGGAAATCCAGTCCTATTTCGAGACCACCGACCGCCTGCTGCGCCCGGGCAACTATCCCGTCGGGGCGCCCGGGGTCGGCCTTGGGGTCTACGGCATCGAGGGCAAGCCGCCCTTTGCGGTCATAAACCTCCTGGGGCGCACCTACATGGACAACCTGGACTGCCCCTTCCAGACGGCCGACGCCCTGCTTGCCAGGGTCCCGGGCGACGTGCCCGTGCGGCTGGTGGATTTTCACGCCGAGGCCACCTCCGAAAAAAAAGCCCTGGCCTATTATCTCGACGGCCGGGTCAGCGCCCTGTGCGGCACCCACACCCATGTCCAGACCAGCGACGCCCAGATTCTCCCCCAGGGCATGGCCTACATCACCGACCTGGGCATGAGCGGTCCCATCCGGTCGGCCATCGGCATGGACCCCCAGGCCGTCATTCGCCGCTATATGACCGGCATGCCGCAACGGTTCGTTTTGTCCAAGGGGCCGGTGGAGCTTCAGGGCGCCCTGCTTGATATTGACGCGCAGACCGGGAAGGCCGTACAGATACAGGGATGGCGGCATGCCTGCCAGGGATGAGACGGCGTTTCGCCGACCCAGGCATGCGGCCGACCAGGAGCCGAAATGAACGTGACCATTCGCCGCCTTTTGTCGTTGGCCGCCGCATGTGCGGCCGTCCTGTCGCTTGCCGCGCCGGGAGCGGCCCTGGGGCCGGATCGCCAGTCCGTCTACCTGACCGTAGCCGGTCCCCTGGAGGTCGTTCGCCAGGGCGCCGACCACGTGGTCATGCTGCGAGGCAAGCCCCTGCACCAGACCAAGGGCGAACCGCTCACGGCCCAATCCTACATGAGCGTGGGCGAGCTTGACGACGGCTTCGACGCCGTGCTTTTGCGCCGGGGCCTGGGCAATGTGGGCTGCCCCGTGGTCTATGACCTGATCACCGTAGGCGCGGACGGCAAAAGCGCCCTGGTGCAGAGCTTCAACGCCTGCTCCCGTCTGGCCGACATCCGGGCCGTGGGCGACAAGCTCTATTTCGTGCTGGAGACCAAGACCGGGAAGACCGAGGTGCTGGAGTACAGCGACGATGAACGCAAGCGTTCAGCCCCGGTCAGGCTCAAGAAATCCGCCCTGCCCAAGACCGAAACCCCCAACTGATCGGATCGGACATCATGACCCGCGCCGTTTTGCCACTTGCCCTTGCCCTTGTCCTTTGTCTCGCCGCCTGCAGTTCCGATCCGGTCATCCACGACTGGCAACGGCCCCACGACACCTATCAGGTGGGGGCCTTCACCAAGTCCGAAAATGCCGAGGAACTCAAGGACGCCCTGGCCAAAAACGGCTTCTCCTCGCGTATCGAGACCGAGATCCGAAACGGCGTCTTCTACCTCAACGTGCTCGTGGACGTGTACAGCCCCACCCCGGGCCTGGAGGAGAAGTTGGAACGCATAAGCAAGACCAAGCCCATCCTGCGCTCCAAATCCAAGGCGGCCGTCCCGGCCCAGAACTCCGGCAGTTGACCGCAGCCGCCTGTGCGGCCGCCCTGCGAACCTCCCTCACCGGACGGCGAACGCCGCCCGCATGGTATCATGGATCAGATCATGTCCCGCAACATCTTCGATGAATTGTCCTGGCGCGGCCTGGTCAACCAGGTCTCCGACGCCGAAACCCTGCGCGAACACCTAGACACCCCGGGGCGCGTCCTCTACTGCGGCTTCGACCCCACCGCCGACAGCCTGCATATCGGCAACCTCGTGCCGCTTCTGGGGCTGGCCCGCTTCGCCCTGGCCGGGCACCGGCCGCTTTTTCTGCTCGGCGGGGCCACGGGCCTCATCGGCGACCCCAGCGGCAAGGACAAGGAACGCACCCTGAAAACCGCCGAGACCGTGAGCGCCTCGGCCGAAAAGATCAAAGCCCAGGCCATGGGCTTTTTTGCCCGCCTGGGCGTGGCCGACAGCATTGAGGCCGTCAACAACCTGGATTGGACCAAAAACCTGTCCATCATCGATTTCCTGCGCGACGTGGGCAAACACTTCACGGTCAACTACATGCTGGCCAAGGAATCCGTGAAGGGCCGCATAAATCGCGAAGAAACCGGCATCTCCTACACGGAATTCAGCTACATGATCCTGCAGGCCTACGACTATCGCCACCTCTCCGAGACCCGCAGATGCACCCTGCAGATCGGCGGCGGCGACCAGTTCGGCAACATCACCGCCGGTCTGGAATGCATCCGGCGGTCAAGGCCCGCCCCGGCCTTCGCCCTGACCTTTCCGCTGATCACCACCGCCTCCGGGGCCAAATTCGGCAAGAGCGAAAAAGGGGCCATCTTCCTCGATAAAAACCTGACCTCGCCCTACGCCTTCTACCAGTACTGGTTCAATACCGACGACCGCGACGTCATCAACTATCTCAAATATTTCACCCTGCTCGATCACGAGAGCATCGAAAGCCTGGCCATCGATCTGGCGGACAATCCGCACCTGCGTCAGGCCCAGAAACGCCTGGCCCTGGAAGTCACCACCATGATCCACGGCCCTGAAGAAACCCAAAAAGTCCTGGACGCCAGTCAGGCGCTTTTCGGCGCTGGCGACCTGTCCGCCGCCGACCCCGACACCCTGCGCGCCGCCCTGGAGGCCGCGCCCAGCGTCTCCTACCCGTCCCTGGACGCCATCGCGCCCCTGCCGAAGCTTCTGGCCGACCTGGGGCTGTGCCCGTCCAACTCCCAGGCCCGCAAAGACATCAAGGCCGGGGCCATCTCCATTAACGGCCAGCGCATCACCGCCGAAGACCACGCCTACGACCCGGATGAACTCCTGGCCGGACGCTTCCTCCTGGTGCGCAAGGGCAAGAAGAACTACGGCGTCGTCACGCTGGGAGACGACGCATAGAAGAGCGGAGGGGGCGTCGGGGCTGGCTGCCCCGAACCCCGCCCGGGGGGAATCATTCCCCCCGGACCCCCTGACCCCGGGCGCGACTGTCCGGCGCAGACGCGCCGGACAGTCGCGCCCGGAAGACCAGGTAGTTCGGGGAACATGCCGTCGCCCGCGCCCGGACGCGAAGCGCGACAAAGTTTTTTGAAGAGGGGGTCCGGGGGGGAAACTTTTTTTCAAAAAAGTTTCCCCCCCGGCCGCCGGAGGCGCCCCATGCAGCAGTTCGCCGCCTTGGCCGGGCGTTACGCCCGGCTGGTCAAGATCGAGCACTCGGTGTTCGCGTTGCCGTTCGCCTATGCCGGGCTTTTCCTGGCCGCCGACGGGTGGCCGGGTTTTGGGACGTTTGCGCTTTTGACCGTGGCCATGGTGGCCATACGTTCCTATTCCATGGCCATGAACCGGCTGGCGGATCTGAAATTTGACCGCGAGAACCCACGGACCAAGCGCCGGGAGCTGGTCACGGGCGAGGTGGGCGTGCCTGGGGCGGTGATGTTCACGGCCGGGTGCGCGCTGGTCTTTGTCGTGGCCTGCGCCGGTCTCAATACGTTGTGCCTGGCCCTGTCGCCGGTGGTGCTGGTCTGGGCCGCCTTCTACAGCCTGACCAAGCGCTTCACCTGGATGTGCCACTTCGTGTTGGGGTCGGTGCTGGGGCTGGCCCCGGTGGCCGGATGGCTGGCCGTGGACCCGGCGTTTTCCGTGCGCGCCGTGCTTTTTGGCCTGGGCGTGACCTTTTGGACGGCCGGGTTCGATATCCTGTACGCCTGCCAGGACGTGGATTTTGACCGGGAGCATGGGCTGACCTCGGTCCCGGCCCGCTTCGGCGTGGGAGCGGCCCTGGGAATCTCCTCCCTGGCCCACGTCAACGCCGTCATCTTCTATGCCCTGGCCGGATGGGCGGCGGGGCTGTCGGGGATCTATTTTTTGTGTTTTGCGGCCAGCGCCGGGCTTTTGCTGGTGGAGCACCTGATTTTGTCCGAAAAGGACATGTCCCGGGTGAATATGGCCTTTTTCACCATAAACGGGGTGGTGGCCGCTGGTTTGGGCCTTGGGACGATTCTGGACGTCATCGGATAATACGACAGGAGGAGGCGCGCCATGGACCGGAACTGCTGCCCGGGATGCACGTTGAGCCCGGCCACGCTGGTGGCCGTGGGGTTGGGCGGACTGTTTGTGATTTTCATGTTCGTGACCGGCGTCATGATCCGTTGGTGGATCATGCTGCCCCTGGGCCTTGCGGCCTTTTCCCTTTTTATGCTGCGCCGGGGGCAGGCCGAGGGCCTGGAGCGGACCATCTGCGACTGGGGCTACTTTGGCATGCTGGCCATGCTTGTATTGCGCGACGCCTGCCTGTCCTCGCGTCTGGCGGGGATATACGGCGCCGTGGAGAAGGTGGCGGGCGTGGCCGCAAAAAACGCGCTGGACCTGTAGCGCCAGACGCCGGGAGTGCGGAAAGGGGGAAGCGGCATGCGTAGCGCCAAGATTGTGAGGGTGTCCCCACGGGCTACGGCGTCCGGCCATACCCGTGCGGCCGTGGCCGACGACGACCTGATTATGCGCAAGTGCCGTGAGGCCAGGGAGAACCCCAAGGGGCGCGAGGTCCACCGCTTCCACGCCGATGACGCCGATCCCCTGCAACGCATGATAAACGCCATCGCCCCCGGCAGCTACGTGCGGCCGCACCGCCACGTGACGCCGCAAAAGGCCGAGAGTTTCGTCCTTTTGCGCGGGGCGTTGGGGCTGGTGCTGTTCGACGAGGCGGGAAACGCCAGCGAGAAGGACTTCATCCTCCTGGAGCGGGAACGCGGCGTCTATCTGGCGGATATCGCGCCCGGGGTGTGGCACGCCATCTTCGCCCTGGTCCCGGACACGGCGATCTTCGAGGTCAAGGCCGGACCCTACCTGCCGGACGCCGACAAGGACTTCGCCGCCTTCGCTCCGGCTGAGGGCGCGCCGCAGGCTGCGGCCTACCTCATGGCCCTGGAGGACCGGTTCCGCGCCATATGGGGCCTTGCGCCCCGGGCCTGGGGAGTTTCCTGATGCGTCGCGTTCGGCTACGGGGCCAGCATCACCCGGTTGCGGCCTGATCGTTTGCACTGGTAGAGCATGGCGTCGGCCATGGCCAGCATCTCTTCCAGGGACTTGTGCGGGGCGCAGCACACGCCGATGCTCACCGTGACCGCGATGGCGGCGGACGCGGTCTTGGTGCGCGAGCGCTCGATGCTGTTGCGCAGTTCGTCGAACACGGTCTGGGCGTCCTCCCGGCTCATGTTCACGGCCAGCACGCAAAATTCCTCGCCGCCGTACCGGGCCACGATGTCCGATCCCCGAAACCGTCCGGCCATACCATCAGCCACATGCTTGAGCACCTCGTCGCCAGCCTTGTGGCCGTGGGTGTCGTTGACCTTTTTGAAGAAGTCGATGTCGATCATGGCCACGGCCAGGGTCATGGCGCCGCGCAGGGCGCAGGAGTGGAATTTCTTTCCGGCATCGAAAAAATAGCGGCGGTTGTACAGGCCGGTGAGCGGATCGCGGATGGAGGCCTCTTTGAGCTTGCGCACCAGCTCCAGGGTCTCCAGGCTTTGGGTGATGCGGCAGTAAAACTCCTCGCTGGCGAAGGGCTTGCAAAGGTAGTCGTTGGCCCCGACCTTAAGGAACCGCGAGGATAAAAGCGCCTCGTTGCTGGCCGAGACCCCGATGATGGCCAGGTCTTCGCGGCGATGCTCGCGGCGGATGGCCCGGGTGAGCTCCAGGCCGTCGATGCCCGACATATGGTATTCGGTGACGACCAGGCGCACCGAGGGGGTGTTTGCCAGAAGAGCCAGGGCCTCTTCCCCGTCGGTGGCCTCAAGCACCGAGTAGTCGTGGACCTCGAGAAGCCGACGCACATGGCGGCGCAGGGTGGCGGACTCGTCCACCACCATGATGCTGGTGTATTTGTTTTTGTAAATGCGCTTGACGAGGCCGCAGACGTAATCCAGGCTGTCGGGGGTTTCTTTGAGGACATAGTCCACCACGCGCTTGGACCACATGGTTTCGCGGCGCTCGTCGGTGTAGGCCCCGGTGTAGACGATGACCGGAATGCCCTTGGCGATGAGGTAGTCCACCACGCCGCCGTCGGGCGAATCGGGCAGGTGCAGATCCGCCACGGCCACGAAAAAATCTGCTTTCTCGGGACTTTCCTCAAGGATATAGACAGTTTCCTCGTAGGTCGAGGCCCAACTGGTGTCGAAGAACAGTTCGTCTTCGATTTTTCGGATGAGGACGCGGGCGAAAACCTTGCTGTCCTCGACAATGAGCACTTTTTCCATGAGTCCATGCCGGGCGAAAGTTGCATATGCCCTTGTTCTCAATAATGACAAAGACCCGGGAAAAAGGCCAGGACGAATCATGGCGCAACGTGGGGAAAATACGTTCGGAACCGGACAGGACGCAGCGGGCCATCCCATGCCTCCCTGGTTTACGGCCCGCATGGGGACGCTCTTGGATTTCGCCTTGTCCGCCGTGCTGCTGCTTGACCGGCAGGGGCGGATTCTGGCGGCGAGCCGGGTGGCGATCAATAAGATCGGCCTGCCGGAGGCATCGGTTCGCGGCAGGCCTCTGGAGGATTTCGTGCCGCAGCCCGAGATCCGGGAGCTGATGCGCGATGTGCATGAGGTCTTTCGCACCGGCGCATCCTTTCGGGATCGTGGACTGCTCATGCTTCTTGGCCGCAGCGAAATCGCCGTGGCCTCCATTTTTCCTTTTCGCGACGACGCCGGGGACATCGCGGCCGTATGCGCCCTGGCCTCGGACATCGCCGAACAGCGGGCCACCGAGGAGGCGTTGCGCCAAAGCGAGGAGAAATACCGCAGCATTTTCGAGAATTCCGCCGAGGGCATCTTTCAGTTTTTCCCCGACGGCCGGATCATCGAGTGCAACCCGGCCATGGCCCGCATCCTGGGGTACCTTGAGCCTGCGGAGCTGATCGCCGAGGAGGGCGACATCCTGCGCCGCATCCATGTCCAGCAGGAGGCCCGGCTGGAATTTTTGCGCACCCTGGCCAAAAACGGCCGGGTGCTCGATTTCGAGGCCCAGGTCTATCGCCGCGACGGACGCCGGGTGTGGATATCCACCAACGCCCTGGCGGTCATGGGGCCAGGCGGCAAGCTTTTGCGGGTGGAGGGCGCGACCCGGGACATCACCGCCCGCAAGCGGGCCGAGGAGGAGCGCATGCTCCTGGTGGCCGCCGTGGAGCAGGCCGCCGAGGGCATGGTCATCATCGGCCGGGACTTTCGGGCCCAGTACGCCAATCCGGCCTTCGCCCGCATCGTGGGATCGGGGACGACCGGGGGCGTGGCTGCGGAGTTGCAGCACAACGTGGACCCCTTTCTGACCGATTCCGTGCGCGGCATCCTGGCGCTTGGGCTCAAGTGGTCCGGCCGGGCGCGGCAGACCCGCAGCGACGGCGGGCAGTACGTGGCCGAGGTGCTCATCACCCCCATCCGGGACGAAGTCGGCCGGGTGTGCAACCATGTGGTCCTGGTGCGCGACGTGACCCATGAAACCCGGCTGGAACGCCGCCTGCGCCAGGCCGAGAAGCTGGAGGCCATAGGCGTTTTGGCCGGGGGCATCGCCCACGACTTCAACAACATCCTGACCCCCATCCTGCTCAACACCGAGGTGGCCCTGGCGGATCTTGAGCCGGGGCATTCCCTGCACCGGCCGCTTTCCGACGTGGTGGACGCCGCCGGACGGGCCAGGGATCTGGTCAAGCAGATCCTGGTTTTTTCCCGTCGCGAGGACGCCGAGAAAAGCCTTTTGATCCTAAATCCCCTGGTCAAGGAGACCGTGAAGCTCCTTGGTGGCATGATCCCGGACGCCATCGCCGTGAACGCGGACATCTCCGAGCGCAACATGGCCATCCGGGCCGACCCGGCCCAGGTGCACCAGGTGTTGGTGAACCTGGGCATGAACGCCGCCCACGCCATGTCCCCGGGCGGCGGGGCGTTGACCGTGGGCCTGGAGGTGGTGGAGGTGGAGGCGCATGCTCCGGAGGGCGGGCACCCCCCGGACCCGGCGGACAATCCCGAGGCGGTCGCCGTCTCGGCCCGGACCGCGCCGGACCTGCCGCCGGGGCGCTATGCGGCCCTGTCCGTGCGGGACACGGGGCACGGCATGGAGCGGGGCATCCTGGAGCGCATTTTTGAGCCGTTTTTCACCACCAAGCCCCCGGGCCAGGGCACGGGCATGGGGCTGGCGGCGGTGCACGGCATCGTCAAGGCCTGCGGCGGCGCGGTGACGGTCAGAAGCGCCCCGGGCCGGGGCAGCGTGTTCGTGGTCTTTTTTCCCCTGTCCGGGGACGGCGCCGCGTCGCGGCAGGAGGCCTGATCAATCCCCGGGCGGCAGCGGCGCGTCCAGAAGCGGACACTCCCGCCAGCCCTGCGCGTCGAAGTGCCACCATTCGGACGAAATCGGCGAAAAGCCGTGCCGGGCCATGACCTCGGCCAGAAGGCGGCTGTTGGCCGCAGCCGCCGGATCGCCGCCCTGGTAGTTTCGCGAGGCCCTGGCCGAAAACTCGTCGAAGTCCGTGGGCATGGGCAGCTTCGCGCCGCCTGCGTCCACAAGCCCGGCATCAACAGCCATGCCCCGGTTGTGCTTGGACCCGGACACGGGCCTGCCGCCTTCTTCCACCGGCCGTCCCACGTAGCGTCTGTCCGGGGTCAGCTCCCAGAAAATTTTCTGTACGGAAAAGGGGCGGTAGCAGTCATACAGCACAAGCCCCAGGCCCCTGGCCCGCAGCTCGGCCTGGACCGCCGCCAGCCGGGCGGCCGCCTCCTGGCGCAGAAAGCAGCGTCCAGACGGATAGACGGCGCGGCCGATGAAATTATTGTCCGTGGCGTAGCGCATCTCCAGCCGGATGGACGGGTCAAGGCGCGTGATCTCCACGAGTCCCGCCCTGGCCAGGGCCGCTGTCGCGGGGCCGTCCGCCGGTTCGGCGGCCCGGGCCGCGCCGAGTCCGGCGGGAAAGGGCAGCGCGGCCAGAAACGTCCATCCGGCCAGGGCGGCGATGATGCGGGAAAGGGTCATGGGCTACGGCCTCCAGGGGATATGCCGTGCCGCATTTGCCGGGTCTTGTCCATGCCCGCGTCGGCGGCCGGTCGCCGGAGCGCTTGACGGAGACGCCCGGGCGGTGAAATACATGGCACAGCCGGTCCGCTCCCCGAAATGCGGGAAGGGCCGCAAGGAGAACGATGATGCGCGAGAAAAAGGGCGTGGTGACCTTTCAGGGCAATCCCCTGACGCTTGTGGGAGAGGACGTGGCTGTGGGGTCCAAGGCCCCGGATTTCACCGCTGCAACGAACGATCTGGCCCCGGCGGGCCTGGCCGATTTCAAGGAAAAGGTGTTGGTGGTGGTGTCCGTGCCGTCGGTCGACACCCCGGTATGCGACCTGGAGACCCGGCGCTTCAACGCCGAGGCCACGGGCCTTGGGAAAGACGTACGCATCCTGGTGGTCAGCATGGATCTGCCCTTCGCCCAGAAACGCTGGTGCGCGGCGGCCGGCGTGGACCAGGTGACGACCCTGTCCGACCATGCCCAGGCCTCCTTCGGCACGGCCTACGGCGTGCTCATCAAAGAGCTGCGCCTTCTGGCCCGGGCCGTCTTCGTGCTGGACGCCAGCCGTACCGTGACCTACGTCCAGGTGATTCCGGAGATCGCCCAGGAACCGGACTACGCCGCCGTCCTGGCCGCAGCCAAGGCCGCCCTGGCATGACGCGCGGCCTTTTCACACGAACCGCCACGGCGCTTGCGCTGTGCGCGGCGGTTTTGGCGTGTGCGGGGTGCGCGGGCTATCAGGCCGTCGTGGCCTGTCAGGCCGTGGTGGAGAAAGAGGAGCTTGGCCGCAGCGTGCAGGTGGTGGTCAAGGCCGACGACGCCAGGCAAAGCCCCGAGGTGGGCCAGCGCAGCCCGGGCTCGAAGATGTCCGGGACCGTGACCGTCAGCCCGGAGACGGCCCAGGCCCTGCGCCGGGCCGTGGGCGACGGGCTTGCGGCCAAGGGATTCGTCCCGTCCTCCCCGGCCGAATCCGTGGTCCGGACCCTGACCGTGGAGCTGGCCACGCTGACCTATGTCGGGACCCCGCGTCCGGGAGGCATCACCGCCGAGGCCCGGGTGGTCCTGGCCGTGACCGTGGACAATAACGGCGAGATGCTCAGGAAGTCTTACGAGGGCGTCACCCAGTGGAAGTTAAACGGGGACAATGTGGAGCCGGACTTCGACCGCCTGCTGGGCCAGACCATGTCAAAAGCCGTCTCCAAACTGGCCGCAGACTACGATCTGCTCAACTTTCTCGTCAAAACCGTGCTGCGGACCCGGGATCTGGGCTAGCCCCGCCCGCCTTTCGCCCCGCCGGAAAAAGGATGCGTCTTTCATGTCTTTGTCCATAGGCATCGTCGGACTGCCCAACGTCGGCAAGTCCACCCTGTTCAATGCCCTGACCAAGGCCCAAAACGCCCAGGCCGCCAACTATCCCTTTTGCACCATCGAGCCCAACACGGCCGTGGTGCCCGTGCCCGACGCGCGGCTGGCGGCCCTGACGCAGCTCGTGAGCCCCAAGGTGACGACCCCGGCCACGGTGCGTTTCGTGGACATCGCCGGGCTGGTCAAGGGGGCGAGCCAGGGCGAGGGCCTGGGCAACCGCTTTCTGGCCAACATCCGCGAGACCGGCGTCATCCTGCACGTGGTGCGGGCCTTTGCCGAGGACGACGTGGTGCATGTGCACGGCGACGTGGACCCGGCGCGGGATATGGAGATCATCGAGACCGAGCTGATTTTGGCCGACGCCCAGACCCTGGAGACCAAGGTCGAACGCCTGAAAAAGCAGGCCAAGGCCGGGGGCAAGGACAAGGAGGCGGTCGCGGCCCTGGCCTGCGCCGAACGGCTTTTGGCCCACCTCATGACCGGTCGGCCCGCCGCTGACCTGGCCGACGCCGCAGAACCGGACATGGCCGCTTTTTTGGCCGACGTGCGGCCCATCACGGCCAAAAAGGTCATCTACTGCGCCAACGTGGACGAGGGCGACATCAACGGCGAGAGTCCGGCGGCCCGGGCCGTGGCTGCACGCGCCGCCGCCCGGGGGGCGGAGTTCGCCGTGGTCTGCGCCCGCATGGAGGAGGAGCTGGCCGGGATGGACGAGGCCGAGCGGCAGGAGTTTCTGGCCTCCTACGGCGTGGCCCGAAGCGGCCTGGATCAGGTCATCGCCAAGGGTTACGAGACCCTTGGGCTCATCAGCTATTTCACGGCCGGTCCCAAGGAGGTTCGGGCCTGGACGATTCGCCGGGGGACGCGCGCCCCCCAGGCGGCGGCCGAGATCCATACGGACTTCGAGAAGGGCTTTATCCGGGCCGAGATCATCTCCTACGAGGAATACGTGCGCCACGGGGCCGAGGCCAAGTGCCGCGCCGCCGGGGTCATGCGCCTGGAGGGCAAGGAGTACGAGGTGCGCGACGGCGACGTCATCCACTTCCTTTTTAATGTATAAGACCCGGTGTAAAAGACTGGAAATGTTTTGCATGTTTTGCTAACTTTTTAAAAAATCAGCAATATCAACTAAAACCAACGGGCCGGGCATCGTGGGCAAGCCGGAAACGACAAGACGCGAGACGCCGGGGGACATGGGCGGGGACCGGAACGCCTATGGCCGCGACGCGGTATTCCCTGCCTTTTGCGCCGACCGCGAGGGATTTTTCGCGTTTTTCGACGCCGTGTCCGTCGGGGTGGCGGTCATCGACGAGTCAGGCGCGTTCGTGTGGGTCAACGAGGCCTGCTGCCGCATCCTGGGCCGCCCCCGGGACCGGCTTCTGGGGCTGCCGTTCACCCGGTTCGTGGGCGACATGAGCGCCGAGCGGGCCATGTCCCTGCACCATGCCAACCTCGAAGGCCGGGGAGGCATCCCCTCCGACTGGGTGGTGGTGCGCGAGGACGGCGGGCGGATTCCGGTCCATACCTCCCCCGGACGGCTGATCGCCCCGGACGGCAGGCGCTTCGCCGTGGTCTGCCTTGTGGACATGCGTTCCCAGGGCGAGGACAAGGAATCGCTCAGGCGCCGGGCCTTTACGCAGGGCATCATCTCCGAAATCGGGCTTTTCGCCCTGTCCTCCGCCGACATCCCCGGGCTTTTCCGCAAGACCATCCTGCTGACGGCCTCCGTCCTCGATGTGGAGATGGCCGAGGTGGTGCGCATCCTGCCGGAAGGCGCCCTGCGCCTGGAGGCCGCCGTAGGGCATGCCGAACCCGAGGGGGCCACCTATCCCGCGCCCAAACCTGGCGACATGGCCCACTACGTGCTGGCCGCCAAGGCCCCGGTGGTGGTCACGGACTACCCCCGGGAGACGCGCTTCACCCCGCCGTCCATGTTTCTGGCCCCGGGCATGCGCAGCGGCCTGGGACTTATGGTGCATGGCCGCGAAGGCCCCTACGGGTTTCTGGGCGCGCACACCAAAGACGCCCGCGTCTTCTCCGGCGACGACATCCATTTCCTCCAGTCCCTGGCCAACGTGCTCTCCGAGGCCGTGACCCGGACCAGCGCCGAGGCCGCCCTGGCCGCGTCCAACCACCTGGGGGGACAGATACTCGAGGCCGTGGGCGAGGGCATCTTCGGCATCGACCTCTCCGGCCGCATCACCTTCGTCAATCCGGCCACGGCCCAACTCACCGGTTATGCGGCGGACACCCTGGCCGGGGCCGACCCACACGCCCTGTGGCACCACTCCAAACCCGACGGCAAACCCTTTTCCCGGGCCAGAAGCCCCATCCTCAAAGTCCTGGAGGACGGCCGCCGCCGCCATGTGCGCGAGGACTGGTTCTGGCGCGCCGACGGCCGCATCTTCCCTGTGGACTACGTGGTCACGCCGCTTCTGGCCGATGGGGCCATAGACGGGGCGGTGGTGGCCTTTCGGGACATCACCGAGCGCAAAAAGGCCGAGAAGGCCCTGACCTATCAGGCCTATCACGACGAGTTGACGGGCCTCTACAACCGGGCCTTTTTCATCGAGCGCCTGGAGCGGGCCATGCGCGGGGCCAAATCCGGGGGCGAGAGCCGGTTCGCGGTGATGTTTCTTGATCTGGACGACTTCAAGTTCGTCAACGACAGCCTGGGCCACACCGTGGGGGACCGACTGTTGCGGGGCATCGCCATGCGGCTGTGGAACACCCTTGACCCGGGCGACGTCATCGCCCGGCTCGGCGGCGACGAGTTCGCGGTCCTGGTGCAGGGACACGGCGACGCGGACAAGGGGTTGGCTACGGCCGGACGCATCCACGAGGAGCTGAAAAAACCCTCGCGCATCGACGAATTCGAGTTTTACGTGTCGGCCAGCATCGGCATCGTCAACGACGTGTCCATCTATGAAACCGTGGACGAGGTGCTGCGCGACGCGGACACGGCCATGTTTCAGGGCAAGTCCCGGGGCAAGGGCAAAAGCGAGGTCTTCGACCGGGCCATGCACGACCGGGCCAGCGAACGGCTGCACCTGGAGGCGGGCCTGCGCCGGGCCGTGGAGAACGGCGAGCTGTATCTGGCCTATCAGCCCATCTTCCGTCTCTCCGACCGCACCACAGTGGGCTTTGAGGCCCTGGCCCGGTGGCGCCATCCGGTGCGGGGGCTTTTGTCCCCGGCGGTGTTTATTCCGGTGGCCGAGGCCTCGGGCCTGATTTTGGCCCTGGGAGACTGGGTCTTGCGCGAATGCTGCCGCCGCATGCGGCGGTGGATCGACGCCCATCCCGGCGCGGCGGATATGTCCGTGGCCGCCAACATCTCGGCCAAGCAGCTCATGCAGGGGGATCTGGCCGCCAGGGTGGCCCGCATCCTGGACGAGACCGGGCTTGACCCCAGGCATCTCAAGCTCGAGGTCACCGAGTCGGTGCTCATGGAGAACGCGGAGCTGGCGGTGGACATCCTGGGCCGGTTGCGCTCCCTGGGCATCCGGCTGGCCGTGGACGACTTCGGCACGGGCTATTCGTCGCTGTCGTACCTGCGCCGGTTCCCGGTGGACTCGCTCAAGATCGACCGCTCGTTCGTGTCCAACATGGACGTCAATCCGGAAAAATTCGAGATCGTGCGGGCCATCGTGCAACTGGCCCGGGCGCTCAACCTGGACGTGTGCGCCGAAGGGGTGGAGACCGAGGCCGAACTGGCGAGTCTGATCTCCCTGGAATGCCGCCTGGGCCAGGGCTTTTTGTACGCCCGGCCCCTGCCCGCCGACGAGGCCCGGGCGTTTATCCTCAATCCAAAGGGCTGACCCCGGGCCGCGCCTGCCGCCCCGGCTCCCGCTTTCATCATCCTGCCCGTTCCCGCAGAACCAGCTCAAGCAATGCATTGATCGCCGCCGCCGCCGAGGTGGACCCCCCCTTGCGCCCAAGGATGGTCAGGTAGGGCGCGCCCTGCGCTGTCTCCCCATACTGCGAAAGCAAGGCCTTGGACTGGGCCGCGTTGACGAAACCCACGGGCATGCCCGCCACCAAGGCCGGGCGGATGCTTCCTTGGCGCATGTGCTCGAGAAGCCGTAAAAGGGCCGTGGGCGCGTTGCCGATGACGAAGATGACCGGCGCGTCAGGCATTCCGGGCACGATCCCCGGGCCGCCGGAAAGCTCTACGGCCAAATCCACGGCTGCGGCCGTGCGGGTTTTCGCCTCCTCCCGGGCCATCTGGCTGGTGCGGGGATCGTCCAGAAGGCATACGGCCTGGCAGCCAAGCGGGGTCAGGCGGCGCTCGGGAATGCCCATGCGGGCCATCTGGGTGTCGGTGACGATGACCGCCCCGGCCGCCAGGGCGGCCAGGGCCGCGTCCATGGCCCGGGCATGGAACCGCACCAGGGTGAGCAGTTCGAAATCAGCCGTGGCGTGGATCATGCGCCGCACCACCTCCCACTGCGCGCCCGCAAAGGGCCTGGGTTCGGGAACCTCGGCGTCGATGATGGCCAGGGAGGCCCGCTCGATGTCGTCCGGCAGGCGCTGGGGCTGCAAGGGGTCGGGACGTGCGGTGCGGTCGTTCATGACCGAACGTGTAGCCGGGATTGGCCTGGCGGCCAAGGGGCTGGTTTTTCCGGGATCGGGCCTTGAAATACTCGTGCGTATTTCATTGTCTGCTTGTGCTACGATAAAACTTAATATATGCCACACGGACATGAAATTTTCGAATCACAAGGTGTGATCAGGGCATTTGTCGCCATATCATGCCGCGCTGACGTCCAGCGCGGACAACCGGGGGGGACAGGGCATGGACAGGCAGGGCAGGGGATTTCAGACGGCCTTGGGGTGGCTGGCGGCGGCGGTGCTGGTGGTCCTGGCGGCGGGAACGGCGTTCGCCAAGGACAAGCCCGCCGAACTGGTCCTGGCCGTGGGCGGCGAGAACGCCGACGGCTACGATCCGTTGGTGGGCTGGGGGCAGTACGGGCATCCGCTGTTCCAGAGCACGCTTTTAAAACGCGACAAAGATCTCAAGATCATAAACGATCTGGCCGAGAGCGCGGCCCTAAGCCCCGACGGCCTGGTCTGGACCGTGACCATCCGCAAGGATGCGAAATTTTCCGACGGCGCGCCGCTTGGGGCCGAGGACGTGGCCTTCACCTTCCAAAAGGCCTCCGAGGCCGCAGGCAAAACCGATGTCACGGCCCTGAAAGAGGCCGTGGCCACCGGGCCGTACACGGTGGAGCTGCGTCTCAAGGAGCAGCAGATCACCTTCATCGGGCATCTGGCGACGCTTGGCATCGTGCCCAAGCATGCCTACGGCGATGGCTACGGCAGAAATCCCGTCGGGTCCGGGCCGTACAAGCTGGTGTCCTGGACCGAGGGACAGCAGATGGTGATCGAGGCCAACCCCCTGTATTACGGCAAAAAGCCCGACTTCACCCGGGTGGTGTTCCTTTTCACCGGCGAGGACACCTCGTTTGCCGCAGCCCAGGCCGGCAAGGTGCAGGTGGTCAGCGTGCCCTCCTCCCTGGCCAGGCAGAAGGTTCCGGGCATGGTCCTGCATCCGGTCAAAAGCGTGGACAACCGGGGACTTATGTTCCCCATGATCCCGGATGCGGGCGAAAAGACCCCCACCGGATTTCCCATAGGCAATAACGTCACCTCCGACCCGGCCATCCGCAAGGCCGTGAACCTGGCCATGGACCGCAAGGCCCTGGTGGAGGGCGTGCTCGAGGGCTTCGGCTCCCCGGCCTACGGCGTGGTGGACAACCTGCCCTGGGAAGAGGTCACGGCCCGCTTCACGGACAACGATCAGGCCAAGGCCAAGGAAATCCTGGCCGCCGCCGGGTGGAAGCCCGGCCCCGACGGCATACTGGAGAAAAACGGCGTCAAGGCCGAATTCACCGTGGTCTACAACGCCAAAGACAGCCTGCGCCAGAATCTGGCCCTGGCCGTGTCCGGCATGCTCAAAAAGGTGGGCATAAGCGCCGTGCCCAAGGGATCGAACTGGGACGAGATCAAAAACAATCTGACCTACGCAAACGTGGTGGTCTACGGTTTCGGCGACCACAGCCCGCTTGAGATGTACAAGCTCTATCACAGCCGCAGCGACCTCAACATCTACAACGCCGGATTCTACAAGAACCCCACGGTGGATAAGAACCTGGACAAGGCCATGGCCGCCCCGTCGTTTGAGGCCTCCATCCCCTTCTGGAAGGCCGCCCAGTGGGACGGGACCACGGGGTTCGCCGTGCCCGGCGACGCCGCCTGGGCCTGGATGGTGAACCTGGACCACACCTACTTCATCGACGAGAACCTGGACGTGGGCGTCTCCCAGATGGAGCCCCACGGCCACGGCTGGCCCATCACCGCCAACATCGAGCAGTGGACCTGGAAGAAGTAGCCGCAGGGGGGCTTCGTAACGCCCCCCTTTTTCACACCCCAGCAGGAAGACTCGGAGCATGGCGATGCGAACATGCCGGACCCGTCACGGGATGAAACAGGGCGCCGCCCAGCGGCCGCCTGGGGCCTCCCCCCTGGCGCCGGGCGTATGATCCTCTATCTCGTCCGGCGACTCGTCCATCTGCTGGCGCTTCTGGCGGCGGTGTCGGTTCTGTCGTTCACCCTTGTCAGCATGTCGCCCATCGACCCGGTGGACGCCTATATCGGGGCCGACGTCATGAAGATCGGCCCCGAACAGCGGGTGAAGATCGCCGCCAGATGGGGCCTGGACAAACCGCCCCTGGAGCGGTTCACGGCCTGGGCGGCCAATCTGGCCCGGGGGGATTTCGGAACCTCGGCCATCTACCGCGAGCCCGTGACCCAGGTCATCGCCAAGCGGTTCGCCATGTCGTTGTGGCTCATGGCCCTGGCCTGGGTGCTTTCGGGGCTTTTCGGCTTTGTCCTGGGGGTTTTGGCCGGGGCCTGGGAAAACGGCCTGTTCGACCGGGCCGTGCGGTTTTACGCCTATCTTCTGGCCGGAACCCCCACGTTTTGGCTGGGGCTTTTGCTGCTTTTGGTCTTTTCCGTGGCCCTGGGGGTCACCCCGGTGTGCTGCGCCTTTCCGCCCGGGGTCACGCCGCAGGAGGCCACCCTGTGGCAGCGCCTGACGCATCTGGTCCTGCCTGCGGCCACGCTGTCCATCGTGGGGGTGAGCGCCGTGATCCTGCACACCCGGCAAAAAACCATCCAGGCCCTGCGCTCGGACTACGCCCTTTTCGCCCGGGCCCAGGGCGAGACCACGGCCGGGGTGGTCAGACACCACGCCCTGCGAAACGTGATCCTGCCCGCCGTGACCTTGCAGTTCGCCACCCTGGGCGAGCTTTTCGGCGGCTCCATCCTGGCCGAGCAGGTCTTTTCCTATCCGGGGCTTGGGCAGGCCACGGTGGAGGCTGGGCTGCGCGGCGACGTGCCGCTTCTTCTGGGCATCGTGCTGGTCAGCGCGGTGTTCGTCTTTACGGGCAACACCATGGCCGACGTCCTGTACCGGGTCATTGACCCGCGCATCGGCCACGGCATGGATCGACAGGGGGGGGCGGCATGAACGAGTCGGCGTCCTGCCGCGCCGTGCCCGCGCCCCGGGGCCTTGCCGCCGCGCTGGGCCTATCCTGCCGCCGGGGGCGGTGGCTGTGGGCCATGGGCGTAAGCATCGCGGTCTTCGCCGCCGTGCCGCTTACGGCCTGGCTTATGGGCACGGCGGGCCTTGACCCGGACCTTGCGGTCCGCAACCAGCCGCCGTCATGGGGGCATCTCTTCGGCACCGACCCCCTGGGTCGGGACATGCTCAGCCGCACCATGCACGGTCTGGTGCTGTCGCTTCAGGTGGGGCTATTGGCCTCCGCCGTCAGCTCCGTCGTGGCGCTTTTTCTGGGCGTGGCCTCGGCCACCCTGGGCCGCACGGCGGACGCCGTGGTGAGCTGGCTGGTGGACATCTTCATGACCGTGCCGCACATGGTGCTTTTGATCCTGATCTCCTTCGTGGCCGGGGGCGGCAGCCGGGGGGTGGTCATCGCCGTGGCCGCCACCCACTGGCCGGCGCTGACCCGCATCATCCGGGCCGAGGTCCTGCAACTGCGCGGGGCGCTCTACGTGCGCACCGCCCGCCGGTTCGGCCGGGGGCCTCTGGCTGTGGCCGCCTATCACATGCTGCCGCATCTTCTGCCCCAGTTTCTCATCGGGCTGATCCTGCTTTTTCCCCACGCCATCCTGCACGAGGCGGGCCTGACCTTTCTGGGCGTGGGGCTGTCGCCGCACACCCCGGCCGTGGGCATCCTTTTGGCCGAGTCCATGCGCCATCTGTCCACGGGGCAGTGGTGGCTGGGCATCCTGCCCGGGGCGGCCCTTTTGGCCCTGGTCAAGTGCTGCGACATTCTGGGAACCAACCTGGACCGGCTGCTCGATCCGAAAACCGCGCAGGAATAGCCATGCTTTCCGTCAAGGACCTCTCCATCCGCTTCACCCGCTACGGTCGGGGCCTTGGCCGCACGGAGCTTAACCCGGTGCGCCGCCTGGACCTGGAGATCGGGGCCGGGGAGATCGTGGCCGTTATCGGGGCCAGCGGCTCGGGCAAAAGCCTCTTGGCCCATGCGGTGCTCGGCGTCCTGCCGGACAACTGCCGGGTGGAGGGCGAAATGACCTTTCGGGGAGAACCCCTGACCCCGGCCCGGCAAAAGGCGCTACGCGGCCGGGAGATGGTGCTGGTGCCCCAGTCCGTGGGATACCTGAATCCCCTGAAGACCGTGGGCGCCCAGGTGCGCCGGGCGGCGGTGAAAAGCGGCGCGTCCGGCCGCGACGCCCCGGGGCTGGCTACGGCGGCCTTCGCCCGCTATGGGCTGGCCGACATGGTGCAACGCTATTTCCCCCATCAGGTGTCCGGGGGCATGGCCCGGCGGGTGCTGACGGCCACGGCCACCGTGGGCCGGGCCGTCCTGATCGTGGCCGACGAACCCACCACCGGCCTGGACAGGCAGGCCGCCGCCCAGTCCATGTCCTTTTTGCGCGCCCTGGCCGATGCGGGAAGCGCGGTCATGATCATCACCCACGATCTGGCTGCGGTCGTGCCCGTGGCCGACCGGGTGGCCGTGTTTCTGGCCGGGACCACGGTCGAGGACGCCCCGGCGGCCCATTTCAACGGCCATCCCGAGGCCCTGCGCCATCCCTACAGCCGCGACATCTGGCAGGCGCTGCCGGAGCACGGCTTTTCGCCCGGCCCGCTGGTTACGGCGGCTCAGGGCGACGAGGCGGCAGCCGAGGCCTGCCCCTATGCCCCGGCCTGCGCCCGGGCCGACGCGGCCTGTGCGGCCTCGTTTCCGCCCCGGCAGCTTCTGGGACGCGATTTCGTGCGGTGTCATCATGCTTGAGGCCAGGGGGGTTCGCCATCGCCATGGCCGAAAGGGGCCGTGGGTGCTGCAGGGCGTGGACCTGGCCGTGGCCCCGGGCGAGGTGGTGGGTCTTTTCGGGCCAAGCGGGGCGGGCAAGACCACCCTGGGCCATATCCTGTCCGGATACCTTGCGCCCACGGCGGGGCAGGTGCTGGCCGACGGCGCGCCGCTGCCCAGGCGCGGCTACTGCCCGGTGCAGTGCATCCACCAGCATCCCGAACTGGCGGTCAACCCCCGCTGGCGGCTTTCCCGCACCCTGGGCGAGGCCTGGAATCCCTCCCCGGCGCTGCGCCAGGCCCTGGGCATCACGCCCGGCTGGCTCGTCCGCCATCCCCATGAATTAAGCGGCGGCGAGCTGCAACGCATCGTGGTGGCCCGGGCGCTTGGGCCGCAGACCCGCTATCTGGTGGCCGACGAGATGACGGCCATGCTCGACGCCCTGACCCAGGCCCGCATCTGGCGGGCGGTCCTTAACCACTGCCAGGAGCGCGGCGTGGGGATCGTGGTCATAAGCCACGACGCGCCGCTTTTGTCCCGGCTGTGCTCCCGCCGCATCACGCTGTAATCCCCCCGACATTTTTTCGCCCGCACCTAGCCTCGTGTTCATCAAATCGTCACGCGCCGCAGGTAGCCTTTTGCATCACACTGGCCCCCGCCTGACCGGAGGGGCCGCAAACGACGCGCCCGGTCAAGGCGGACGCACGCTGCGGGGAGCGGGGGACATAGCGCGTGGACACTTTTTTTCAGCACGATCTGGAAAAGCTCAAGGTCGATGTCCTGACCATCTTTCACAAGGCCCAGGAGGCCGTGCGGCAGTCGCGCCAGGCCCTGCTTGAGCGCAACGAGGCCCTGGCCCGGGATGTGGTGGACGGCGACGAGGAGATCGACACCCTGGAAATCGCCATCGACGCCGAGATCCTGCGGCTTTTGGCCCTCAATCAGCCCGTGGCCAAGGATTTGCGGTTCATCGTGGGCTGCATGCGCATCGTGGTCAGCGTGGAGCGCATCGGCGACGAGGCGGCGGGCGTCGCGGCCCGGGCCCTGGGCATCCTGGACCGGCAGCCGCTGCCGCGCAGCCTGCTTATGGAGGAGCTTTTCGGGTTCGCCCTGGATGCCATGCACAAGGCGGCCCGGGCCTTTGCCGATCTGGATGCGGACCTGGCCCGTGAGCTGTGCGTGGACAGCGAGGACGCGCTTGAGCTCAACATCAAGGTGTTTAAGGAAATGAACGAATATATGATCGCGGAGTCGCGCACGGTGGAGCGGGCGGTGCAGATGTGCTTCGTGGCGCACGCCTTAAAAAGGGTCTGCGACCAGTGCTCGAACATCGCCGAGAGCGTGATCTTCATCAAAGAAGGGGCCTGCGAGCGCCACCGCTGCGACTAGGCGGCCTGCGGTTTGCCGCCGCATGCAATCGAGGCGGCCGGAATCTGGCGATTCCGGCCGCTTTTTCGTTGGTGCGGCAGGCAAGGGAGCGTGTCGTACCTGGGGCTGGAGCTGATTTCCTGCTCCTTGTCCGTACCGAGGCGGGCGGATGGGAATCGGCGCCGCGTGGCGGCGGGGACGCGCCGTGCGGATCGTGTCCCGCCCTTGTCAGGCATGGCGCCCCGGAGTATTTTGAAGTATCGGACAATGCGGAAGATGTGGCGTTCTATGCGTGATCCCGGCTGGAAGATGGGCGAGGCCGCCGCGCTGGACGCCAAAACGCGCCGGATTGTCGGGCGCCGTTCGCACTCTTCCCAAAACGGCGCCAGGAGGCGGAGCCATGTCGGAGGACATCCGTTGGAAGCAGCGCTTCGACAACTACCTCAGGGCGTTGCAGACAGTGCGTCGCGGTGTGGATCTGGCTGCGACGCGCGATTTGTCCGAACTGGAGCAGCAAGGGTTGGTGCAGGGTTTTGAGTTCACCCATGAGCTGGCCTGGAACGTCCTTAAGGACTATCTGGACGATGCGGGTGTCTCAGGCGTCGTCGGTTCAAAAGGGGCCACCCGGGAGGCCTTTAAAAACGGGCTGATTGATGACGGCGAGGCGTGGATGGATATGATCAAAGCCCGCAACCTAAGCTCCCATACGTATAACACGGAAACGGCCGAGGCCATCGTCAAGGACATTGTGACGCGCTTTTATCCCGCATTTGCGCGGCTCGCCGCACGGTTCGGCCCGCTGGCCGGTCAAGGCGGAAATGCATAAATGAGCTTTGGCCTTAGCGAAGATGTTATCGCCACGATATGCCGGGTTTTTGCCGCCCATCCGTCCGTTGAAAAGGCTATTTTGTACGGTTCGCGGGCCAAGGGCACTTACAAGCCTGGTTCCGACATTGACCTCACCCTCCATGGCGACGCCCTGACTTCCCGTGAGCTTGGGGTCATCAGCGAGGAATTGGACGATTTGCTGCTTCCGTACCAGATAGACCTTTCCGCGTTCGAGGCGCTTGCCCATGCCGCGCTGCGGGAGCACATCGAACGGGCCGGGGTGGTGTTTTATCAGCGGTCCGGCGACGGCATGGCGGATGGGCGCGGCGGTGAGCCGGGGTGAGGTGACGCGCCGGATGCGCAGAGGGCGTGTTAACCGGGTTCCAGGCGCGTACGCGCCGTGCCCGGAGGGTTTTCTCCTCAGGCGCGGCAAGGGAGCGAATCGTACCTGGGGATGGAGCTGATTTCCTGCTCCTTGTCCGTCATGAGCCGGTCGCGGTCAAGCTCGTAGATCGTCTGCAAATTCAGCCAGTATTGTGGGGTGGCGCCAAAGAACTGGGCCAGACGCCGGGCGGTGTCCGCCGTTATGGCCCGTTGGCCGTTTAGAATTTGCGTGATCCGGTTGGCGGGCACCTTGAGTTGCGTCGCCAGTTGGTTGGCGCTCATGTTGATTTCTTGTAAGTCTTCGGCCAAGATTTCCCCAGGATGAATTGGAGTACGCATAATATTGCCCAGATTTGTATTATATTTACAGTATTGGCAGCTTTGAATAATCTAGAATAGTGTTTATAAGCATCAATGATAGTTAACGATCTCGACGTTCTCTGGTCCGCTTTTCCCCCATGTAAAGCAGATACGCCACGTGTCGTTGATTCGGATGCTGAACTGGCCTTTTCGGTCTCCTCCCAAGGCCTCAAAACGATTTCCAGGAGGAATCCGCAAGTCATACAGTTCCACAGCCGCCTCAAGCCGACGCAGAGCTCGTTCAGCCTGGCGCTGAAAGGGACGAAAGGCTTTATCGCATTCGCCGGTTTCAAAGAGCCGTTGCGTCTTTTTGCAGTTGAATGAATCAATCATCCTGTCCCCACGGGCGGCTAGACAATCCGGATACGCGTAATCCAAATAATACGTTTGACGTCAAACGTCAAGGGGGCCGCTTCTTTTCTCCATTCTTGAAAAGAGGGTGCACGACGGGGTGATGGTCGCAGGCCGCAAAAAAGGGGCGCAAACCCCGGTCCGCGCCCCCGCCGTCAAACTTTCCCGCTATTTGTAATAGATCTTGATCTCGTTGGTGCCGGAGCTGGGATTGCCCGGCGTGGGCCGCCCGGCCGTGATCACCACCGGCTGCCCCGCCGTAAAGTCCGGGCAGGTCTCCACATATTCCTCCACCCGGTCCATGTGCCGCCGGTCGTCGCCGGTAATCAGCCGCGGCTTGACGCCCCAGGCGAAGTTTAAGGCTCGAAGCACCCGCGTGTCCGGGGTCAGGGCGTAGATGGGCTGGGCCGGACGCCGCGACGAAAGGAGTCTGGCCGTGTCGCCGCTGACCGTGTGGCTGATCATGGCCGGGGCGTCCACGTTGGTGGCGAGTAAGCTCGCGGCGTAGGCCAGGTACTTGGCCGGATTGCGCTCCTTTTTGGGCGCGAACGGCCCCTCGATGCGCTCCAGGTAATAGCCCACGGCCTCATCCGAAATCTGCTGCATGACCTTGACCGTCTCCACCGGATAGTCGCCGATGGCCGTCTCCTCGGACAGCATCACGCAATCGGCCCCGTCCAGGATGGCGTTGGCCACGTCCGTGCTTTCGGCCCGGGTGGGGATGGGGTTGTGGACCATGGACAAGAGCATCTGGGTGGCCACGATGACCGGCTTCTGGGCGTGGCGGCAGGCCCGGATGATCTTTTTCTGGATGATGGGCAGCTCCGGGATGGGGCATTCCAGGCCCAGATCGCCCCGGGCCACCATGACCACGTCGGTGACTTTTAAAATCTCGTCCAGGTTGTCCACGGCGTTTTGCCGCTCAAGCTTGGCCACCACGGGAATCCAGGTGCCGTGGGCCTTGATGTGCTCCTTGACGTCGGCCACGTCGTTGGCGCTTTGCACGAACGACAGGGCCACGGCGTCGATGCCCACGTCGATGCCCTCGTGCAGGTCCTTGATGTCTTTCTGGGTCAGGGCGGGCATGGGGTGGTGCTTGCCGGGGAAGGCGATGCCCTTGTGGGAGGACAGAAAGCCCGCATTCTGGGCCTCGAGTTCGAAGAGCCGGTCCGCCTTGACCACCTTGGCCACCTTGAACTGCAAAAGCCCGTCGCTCAGGTTGACCGGCATGCCCACGGCCAAGCCGGCCAGAAGCTCCGGGATGTCCAGGTTTATGAAGGACAGGTCGCTTCCTTCCGGACGCTCCTGCGGCAATCCCAGATGCAGGTATTCGCCCTTGTTCACCTGCCGGGGGGAGCCGTCCACCTCGCCGATGCGGATTTTGGGGCCGCACAGGTCTCCGAGGGCCGTGAGCGGGATGCCCATCTCGGACTCGATCTCCCGAATGGTCTTGATGGCCGGGATGAAATAGGCCGCATCGGAATGGGAGAAGTTCAGGCGGAAGATGCGCACCCCGGCTGCGACCATCTGGCGCATGGTCTCGGGCTTCATGGACGCGGGGCCAAGCGTGGCCACGATCTTGGTCTGCATTACGTATTGCTCCCTTGGCGGGGAAGGCCCGTGTCGTCCCGACCGCGCCGGTCGCGGCGGGAAAAAACCGGATGCATCCCGACCCCGATTCGGGTATGCATACCCGGCATGCGTTGCCATTTGGTGACGCCGTAGTATCGTCATACGGCCAGACGCGGCAGGCCACAAGCCCCCTTTGGCCGGGATGGCGCCAAGGAGCCCTCCATGAGCGAGAATCAGGATTCCAAGGCGACCGGCGACACGGCCGGAACCTGCCGGGAAGGGCAGGGACGGCCGCTTGGCAAGGACGAGCCCTGCTATCCGCCGGTGGCCTTTTCCACATTTTTGCTGTCGCTGGCGGCCTCGGCCATGGTCCAGATCGGCGATGCCCCCGAGCCCGAGTCCGGGCGCTACGTGCAGAACCTGCCCCTGGCTAAGCACACCATCGACATCCTGGCCATGCTGCAATGCAAGACCCGGGCGAACGCCACCGACGAGGAGGCCAAGCTTTTGGCCGAGCTTCTGTGCCAATTGCGGCTGTCCTACGTCAAAAAAACCGGCTGATCCGGGGAGCGTGACATGAGCAAGATTCCTGTCGGACTGGTGGGCGTCACCGGCTACACCGGGATGGAGCTGGTCCGGCTTCTGGCCCGGCATCCGGCCCTGGAGCTGGTGCGGGCCACGTCCCGGGCCGAGGCGGGCAGGACCCTGGTGGAGCTCTATCCGCACCTGCAGGGTCTGGGCATCGGGGAGCTGACCATCAGCGAACCTGATGCGGCGTCTTTGGCCTCGTCCTGCCGACTGGTGTTTCTGGCCGTGCCCCACGGCGCGGCCATGGGCTACGCCGCCGAGCTTTTGGGGGCGGGGCTCAAGGTCGTGGACTTAAGCGCCGATTTCCGCCTGGGCGACCCGGGCGTCTACGAGTCCTGGTACGCCGTGGAGCACCGCCACCCCGAGCTTCTGGAGCAGGCGGTCTACGGGTTGCCCGAATTGTACGCCGAGGACATCAAGGCGGCCACGCTGGTGGCCAATCCGGGCTGTTATCCCACGTCCGTGATCCTTGGCCTGGCCCCGGCCCTGGCCAAGGGCCTCATCGAGACCCACGACATCGTGGCCGACAGCAAGTCCGGGGCCAGCGGGGCCGGGCGCAAGTCCCAGGTGGGCATGCTTTTTTGCGAGGTGCACGACACCTTTAAGCCCTACAACCTGGGCAAGCACCGCCACACGCCGGAGATCGAGCAGGAGCTGTCCAAGATCGCGGGCGTGGACATGACGGTCTCGTTTAACCCGCACCTGCTGCCCATCGACCGGGGCATCCTGTCCACCATCTATACCAAGCCCTCGCGGCCCCTGACCCTGGACGACGTGCATAACGTCTACACCACCTACTATGCCCAGCACCCGTGGGTGCGGGTTCTGCCCAAGGGAAAGCTCCCGGAGACCCGGTTCGTGCGCGGGACCATGTATTGCGACATAGGCCTTGTGCTGGACGGGCGCACGGGCAGGCTGATCGTGGCCTCGGCCATCGACAACCTGTGCCGGGGCGCGTCCGGGCAGGCGTTGGCCTGCGCCAACCTGATGCTCGGGCTTCCGGTCGAGGCCGGGCTCGATCTTGCGCCGCTCGTGCCGTAGGGGTGCGGCGATCCACGACAAAAAAGCCCCCGGCGCGCGAGTCGCTCCGGGGGCTTCGTCGTTTCGCGGGACGCGGCCGCTACTGCGCGTCGCGGTCGTCGATAAGCCGCTTGGTCTTGCCGAACGAGCGCGGCAGCTCGCCCGGGGCCACGATCTCCACCCATCCCCGGGCCAGAAGGTGCTTGCGCATCTCCACAGACACGGCCTCTGAAAGGTTCTGGTCCATGTCCGCCGGAACCCCGATCTTGCGCTCGATTTTGACCAGCATCTGATCCCGACCGTCTTTTCGCGTCAGCCGGATCTGAAACTCCGAGCCAAGCTCCGGGAAGCTCTCCAGCACCGCCGCGATCTGGCCGGGGTAGATGTTCACGCCCCGGAAGATGAACATATCGTCGGAGCGGCCAAGGATGCGGTCGTGGCGCGGGATGGACAGTCCGCAGGAACACTCGCCCGGGATAATCCGCGTCAGGTCGCGGGTGCGGTAGCGGATAAGCGGCGCGGCCTCTTTTTTGAGCGTGGTCACCACCATCTCGCCCACCTCGCCCGGGGCCACGGGCAAAAGCGTCTCCGGGTCGAGGACCTCCAGGATGAAAAGGTCGGCCCAGTAGTGGATGCCCTCGTGGGCGGCGCACTCCAGACCCGCGCCCGGGCCGTAGAGTTCGGTCATGCCCGAGATGTCGAAGCTGTCCGTCAGTCCCAGCCATTCCTCGAAGCGTTTGCGCATCTTCGGGGTGTGGGGTTCGGCCCCGAAGATGGCCTTTCTCAGGGAGATTTTCTTTTTCAGGTTGTGCTTGGCCACCTCCTCGGCCAGAAGCAGGGCCATGGAGGCCGTGGAGCACAGGCAGGTGGTCTGGAGGTCTTCCAGGAGCTGGAGGTGGATCTCCATGTTGCCCGGCCCGATGGGCACGCTCATGGCCCCGAAGCGCTCGCAGCCGAGTTGGAAGCCCGCCCCGGCGGTCCACAGGCCATAGCCCACGGCGATCTGCACCCGGTCCAGGGGGGTCAGCCCGGCCAGCTCGTAGCAGCGGGCGAACATGTCCTTCCATGTGTCGATGTCGTTTTGGGTGTAGGCCAGGATTTTGCGCTTGCCGGTGGTGCCGCTTGAGGCGTGGATGCGCACCACGTCGGCCTCGGGCACGGACAGAAGCGGCAGGGGATAGCCGGTGCGCAGCTCGTCCACGGTGGTCACGGGGATGCGGGTCAGGTCCTGAAGGCTGACGGTCTGGCCCGGATCATATCCGGCCCCGGCCAGGCGTTCCCGGTAGCCGGGGTTGCCAGCGTAGGCGTGGCGCAGGGTCCAGTTGAGGCCCTCGGTCTGGACGGCGGCGATGACTTCCGGGGTGAGGTTGGGGAGAAAACGATACTGTGCAGACATGTCACTCCTCATGTTTACGAAATGCGCGGCGCGAGCCGTACACGGTTCTGGATCTGCTGGAAGAGGCCATCCGCGATATCGATGCACGTACGGCAGATATCCGCATCGGGAACGAAGTCGGGCAGCACCGAGTAGACGGGATATTTTGACGGGATGTAAATGGAGTCAAGGAGGTCGCACTGCTCATGGGAGATGTCGAGCGTGCAAAGCAGCTTGGCTTTCCGTGCCAATGTTCCGATACCATGAGTCCGTTCCACGTCCTGGTCGAGATGCAAAAGGCAGGCTTTGAGGGTTTTTTCGGCGGCTTGCTGGGCATTTTGCAGACAGGGATTGAAAAGGCCATTCTCCAGGAGGAGCCGGGCCGCCTGGAGATTGTCTGCGGCATACTGGAGCCAGACCTGGACGTCATCGTTCATAGACGGTGTTTCCCCGCTCGATTTCCGCGAGAAAGGAGGTCCGGGGCGCGTTCGGGCGAATGGGGATGATGTCCAGGGCGATGTCGTCGGCGATGCGCCGGGTCTTTTCCCGGTATTTCATGGCCAGAGGGAGATAGTTTTCCGCACTGTCCTGAAAAATGGCCACATCCATGTCGTGTGGGGCGTCGCTTTGCACAAACGACCCGAAAATCACGATGCGCAGGATTTCCCGCTCGCCTTCCAGGCAGGAGACGAGTTCGTCCACGAGCCGTTTTTTGCCGTCGGCGGATATCCGGGTCATATCTGGCCTCCATGACGCACGAGCGGACATGCTACCCCAAAAGCGCGATAAAAAAAACTCCCGCCACCATGAGCGCCGTGCCGAAAAGCCGCTCGGCCATTCCCGACTCCTTAAAGAGCAGCGCCCCGATGAGCACCCCGAACACGGCGCTTAAGCGCTTGACCGCGATGACGTAGGGCACCAGGGCCATGGTCAGGGCCACCATCTGCAGGGACAGGGAGATGGATTCGCACAGCCCGGCCGCGAAGATCTCCCGGGGATGGCGGCGCACCTGGGCAAGGGGCGCGGCCGAGCGCACAAAGACAAGCGGCGTCAGGAAGGCCGTGGTGGCCGCGAAGGCGCAAAATATCCAGGGGATGGGGGTTGATACGTTTAGGCCCATGCGGTCGATGTTGGCGAAAAGGCTCCACAAAAAGGCCACGACCAGCATGATGCGCGGCCCCCTATGGTCCAAAAGGGCCTTAAACGGGGCAAGCACGCCGTCGGCTCGGCGCTTGAGGTTTAAGGCGTAGGACCCGGCCACGATGAGCACGATGCCGAAAAGGCCGCCGACATCCGGGAACTCGCCGATCATAAGCGGGCTTGTGATCAGAAGAAAAAGCGGCGACAGGGCCAGCATGGGCAGGGTCAACGACAGGTCCGAGGCCTTGACCGCCGTGGAGTAGAGCAGGAGGTTTAAGCTCCCGAAGCTGCCGCTTAGGGCCACCAGCCACCAAAATCCCGGCCCGGTGGGCGGAAAGCCCGTGTACAGCAGCAGCCCGCCCAGAAAAACGGAGGTGGTCAGGCAATAGCTCCAGGTGGCCACCAGCACGTCCACCCCGGCCATGGCCCGTTTCAGGAAGGCGTCCTTGGCGGCCTGGAGAAAGGCGGCCACGATCATGAGCAACACCCAGGTCATGGGGGGACTTGTGGCCCCAAACCGGATAAAAGGGAAGCGGGGAATACACGGCGGGGCCGCGCAAGGCCCGCCCCAGGACGCAGGCGCGAAAAGCGCGCCGCCCCGCCGCATGTCGGCCGGGGAAGGGAGGACGGGATGATCGAGGAACAGGTGTTCGCGGTGGTTCCGGCCACGGTGCGGCTGTGGTGGATCAACCTGATTTTCGCCGGAATCATCGTGCTGCTTCTGGGGACAGCGTTTTTCGTCCGCCACATGACGGCGAGCGTGGCCCAGGCAACCTTCGCCGTCGGATACGGCGCGCTGACCATCCGGGCCTGGCCCTACGGCCGGACCATCCCCCTGGCCGATCTGGACCTGGGGGCGGCCCGCGTCGTGGACCCGGCCACGGACCCCGAAGCCCGGCTGTCCTGGAAGCGAAACGGCGTGAATCTCGGCGCGCTTCGGGCTGGCTGGTGGAAGATGAAAAAGGGCGGCAAGGCCCTGGTCTTTCTGACCGCGCCGGGCGAGGCGGTCTACGTGCCCACGCGCCAGGGCTATGTCTTCATGGCCACGGTGGCCGATTCGCGGGGTTTTCTGGAGGCGCTTCGCCGGGGGGCGCGGTAGCGGGGCGGTTCCCCGGGCCGGAAAAAAGACGGGGAGGAAACCCGCGTTTCCTCCCCGTTCGGATCATGTTGCGGCGGGTAAGCGGCCTATTGAAAGCGGTCCTGGACCCCGGACGGGTCCTTGAACTCCACGGCCGGGTTGAACATGAGCTTTTTCTCGCCCCGGTTCTCCAGGTACTTCATAAGCTCCAGGTCCACCGTCAGCGGCACCTCCACCCCGGCCTGGGCCAGAAGCTGGCGCTGGAGTCCCTCGGCCTTGGTGGCGAAGGCGATGGAGTCGCCCAGGATGCGCATGCCTTCGGTGGGGTTGTGGAAGCCGATGGAGTTCTCCGCGCCCATGAACAAGGAGCGGTAGAAAGCCTCTTCATAGTAATCCCTGGCCTTGGCGTAGAACTCCTCGTTGATGGCCTTGCCCGCGTCCCTGGCCTTGTGGATGGTCTCAAACAGCTTGGCCACGGTGGCTGTGGCGTAGCCCGCCCGGATCATCAGCGACGCCGTGCGGTCCTGGATGGTGAAGACGCGTTCCTTGAGCCAGTCGGTGCTTTCGGCGTGGCACTGGATGCAGGCCTTCATGTCGTTTTGCACGGGGCTCATGACCCTATGGTCGGAGATCTTGTAGACCCCGGCCTTGGTGTAGGGCATGTGGCAGTCGGCGCAGGAGGCCCCGGCCTTGTAGTGGACGCTGTTTTGGGTGAAAAACTCGAACTCCGGATGGCGGATGAACCCCATCTTGAACCCGGTCACATTCTGCTTCCACTCCCGCACCGAGTCGTCGGAGCGAATCTGCTTGATGATGTTTTCGATGGTGATGTTCCCGAACTGGCTGCCCTGCCAGGGGAAATACAGGCCCACGGACTGGTTTTCCTTGTCTTTCGGGATGTTGTAGGTCACGTGGCACTGGGCGCAGACCACGGTGCGCATCTGCTGCCTGGTGAGCGTCGCCGGGTCCACCCCCATGGCCGTAAGCCCCTTGGTCAGGGTGAAATCCCGGGAGAGCTTAAGCGACATGTCCTTGTTGTCGTGGCAGTCGATGCACGCCACGCCAAGATTCCGGTTCTTCTCCGGAATCATGTCCAGAACCTGCTTGAAGGGCAGTTTGTAATAGTCCGTGCCGAGCTGTTTTTGCAGGCCCGGGGCGTAGGGGGTCTTGCAACTGAGGCACACGCCCCCGGATTTGAGGCGCGAGGCGTCGATCTCGAGCTGGTCGCGGATCATGTTGGCGTGGCCGCGCGGCTCGTTGTACTCCACGCCGAATCCCCAGCCGTTAAAAAGCAGGGCCATGTAGGGGAACTCCGAGAGCTTGTCCACGCTCACCGCGCCGCCGTCCATGCCGGTTTTGTACTTGCTGCGGCGCGTTTTGACCGGCTCCTCGGTCTTTTTCCAGGACTCGAACTCCTCGGGATAGGCCTTGCCCCAGATGGCGGGGTCGATCTCGCCGTCGGGGATGGTCACGGTCTTGACCGGTTCGGGTTTGGGCGGCTCACAGCCCGTCGCCCCGACCAAAAAGATCGCAAAAAATCCAGCCGTCACCGCCGCCAGCGCCCCCTTGAACATGATCCCCCTCCTCGATGGTATGCATCCATTGGGCGGCCTGCGGCTGATGCCGCCGCCCGCCGCCGCGAGCCGAAAGCCGACGACGCCGCATCCGTCAGATGGTCTGGCGGATGCCCGTCAGCCGGTGTTGCAACTGCCGGTGGCAGTCCCAGCAGTTTCGCTGCATGTCGATTTTAAAGACCCGCTCGGTGTGGCAGCGGATGCAGTTGCCGCGGATCGTGTCCCTGGCGTGGGCCGAGGCGATGATGTTCTCGGGAACCCGGCCGGAATGGAACACCGCCACGTCCTTCATGCCGTCGATGGATTTCCAGGTATAGTAGATGGCCACGTTGTCGTGCGGCAGGTGGCAGTCCACGCACTTGATGGATCGGTGGGCCCCGGCGTGGAACCAGGCCTCGTACTGGGCCTCCATGACGTGGCAGGAGGCGCAAAAATCGGGCGTTTCCGTCTTGGCCATGAGCCCGGGCGGCCCAAACATGACGAAAAACCCGCCTGCCGCCATGACCAGGGCGGCCGCAAGCAGGTATCCAAGCCGATTTCTGACTGTTCGGGACATGGAGACGCCTTTGTTGATATTTTCGCCGTGCAGGACCAATCATCCCGGGACGGAGAGATTGTTTTATTCTCTACGAAAAGGCTGATCTTTTGTCATGCGTTTTTTCGCATGAATCGGGGATGATGCAAACAAGACGTACAAAATTGTTCGGATATGCCTGTCTTGCGTAACTGCATGTGGAGGAAAGGAGTGATGAGGATATTCGGACGACGATTGCTGACGGATGTGTCAATTAAGAGGTGTTTTGGGGCATGCCCGGCAAGGGACGGCGTAAATGCAGCGGCAGGTGATGTTCTGGACAAAAAAACGGGACCGGCAAGCCGATCCCGTTTTTGAAATCGCGTTAGCCGATACCCCCCGCTACGCCGTCATCGGCAGATCGGCGCTGCCCCAGGCCATGGCGCCTCCGGCCAGGGACGAGACGTTGCCGAAGCCCCGCTTGAGCAGCAGGCTGGCCGCGATGTTGGAGCGGTAGCCCGAGGCGCACATGGTGGCCAGGGGGGCGTCGGCGGGCAGGTCCGGGGATGCGCCTTCGATGAGCGCCGTCAGCGGCAGATGCACGGCCCCGGCCAGGTGTCCGGCGGCCCATTCCGCCGGGGTTCGCACGTCGATGACGGTGATGGCCCCTTTGTCCAGGTCGCCTGCCAGCTCGCGCGGCGCGATCAGGCTCAGCCGGTCCACAGGCCGCCCGGACAAAAGCCAGCCCATGACCCCGTCGCGCAGAAAACCCATGATCCGGTCGTAGCCGATGCGGTGCAGCTCCACGGTCATGCGTTCGTAGTCGTCGCGGGTGGGCGTGACCAAAACGATGTCCGCGTCCGGGTCCACCACCATGCCCACCCAGTTGGCGAGCTGCTTCTCGAAGCCGATGTTCAGGCTTCCCGGGATGTGCATGCCGCCGAAGGCCGCCGCCTCGCGCACGTCGATGACCACGGCGCCGCTTCGCATCTCGGCCTCGAACTGCTCGACCGAAAGCGAGCGTTCCAGGGGGCAGGCGTCCAGCAGATTCGCGCCCTTCATGTTGGCGGCGATGATGTGGCTGAAGCTTTTGGGGCGCACCGGGAAGACGGACATGACCTCTTTTTTGAAGGACGCAAAATCCGCAAAACGCAGCATGGGGTTGGCCCGGCGCTCGTAGCCAAGGGTCGAGCTTTGCTTGGCGCTCATGCCCCGGCCGCACAGGGAGCCCTGGCCGTGGGCCGGGAAGACCTCCATGTGGTCGGGATATGCGGCGAGCTTCACGTAGAGGCTGTCGTAGAGATTTTTCACCTGGGCGTCGAGAATCTGGTTGCCGGGCAGGTCCGGGCGGCCGATGTCGCCCACGAAAAGCAGGTCGCCGGTCAAAATCATCTCCGGCTCGGCGCTGCGCACCAGATCCGTGACCACAAGCGAGATGGACTGCGGGGTGTGGCCCGGGGTGAAGAGCACCTCCATGCGGGCCGCGCCGATCTCGATCACGTCGCCTTCGCGTAAGGCCTTGTGGGCGTAGGTCACGGGGGAGTCCTTGTGGACGTAGATGTCGGCCCCGGTGGCGGCCCGCAGCTCCTGGTCGCCGCTTATATGGTCGGCGTGAACGTGGGTGTTTATCACGTGGGTGATACGCATGCCCTCGTCGCGGGCGATGTCCAGGTAGTCCCTGATATCGCGCTTGGGGTCCACCACGGCCACGGCTTTGGCCCGGGGACAGCCGATCAAGTACGAGAAACAGCCCAGGCCCGGGGTGACGATCTGTTTGAAATACATGGCGTATCCGTCCTTTTTTGAGGAGTTTTCGGCCCGGCGGGCGGCCCTTGACGCGGGAGGACCGCGCCGCGTCCGGTGCGGGCGTTTCGGCCGGTTTCGGGAAGACGGCGTTTGCCGGGAATCATATCCATCTTTTTCAGGGAGGCAATGCGCCCGCCGCCATGGGATTCCAAAGGGCGAAGCCCTTTGGCCGCCGGAGGCCTTTCCCCTGACCATGTGCCGCCCATATGCCGTCTGTCGAAGATCTTCCCGGCGCGGCGCGGGAACCGAGGAGGTGAGAGGACCGCGCCGGGAAGGGGCTATGCGCCTGGGATTACAGGGGCTTGTGGCAGAACCGCCAGTCATAGCATTCGTATTCGGTGGGGCGCTTTTTGGCGGTGGCCACGTCCTTGGCCGGGGGCACGATGACCCGGTCCCCGATGAGCTCATTATCCGGCCACCCGGCGGGAATGGCCACGCCCTTTTCGTCGGAGATCTGCATGCCCTTCACGGCGCGAAGGATCTCGTCCATGTTGCGGCCCAGTTCCTGCGGATAGTAGAAGATGATGCGCACCATGCCCTTGGGGTCCACGATGAACACGGCGCGTACGGTGTTGGTGCCCTTGGCCGGATGGATCATGCCCAGGGTCTCGGCCACCTTGCCGCAATCGTCGGCGATGACCGGGAACTCGATCTCGACGCCGAGTTTTTCCTTGATCCACTCCATCCATTTGATGTGCGAGAAGACCTGGTCGATGGACAGGCCGATGAGCTCGCAATTGAGCTTCTTGAAATCAGCCATCCGCTTCTGGAAGGCCACGAACTCCGTGGTGCACACCGGGGTGTAATCGGCGGGGTGGCTGAAAAGCACGAACCATTTGCCCTTCATGTCCTGGGGCAGTTTCATCGTGCCGTGGGTGGTGACGACTTCGATCTCGGGGAACGGGCTGCCGATGGGGAACATAGCGTGTCTCCTTGTGGGAAGGTCTGGGGTTTTTGTCGCCATGCCCGGGACGTATCCACCACCCTTCGAGGGTGCGTTTTCGTCGTAGCGGGCAAAATGAAATTTGTTTTCAATCCGAATTAAGAACAATTCCTATCTAAGCTGCTCGGGCCGGGCCGTCAAGAATAAAATGAGACAAGTTCTGTCTTATTTTTTTCTCTTTTATTTTAGAATGATAAAACGTCTCTGGGCATGTTCGGGCAGGACTTCGGCCCAAAAAAGCGCGCCTGTCGAATGCACGACCTGGGCGGCAGGGCAGGGCAGGGCAGGGCAGGGCTAAGGGCAGGGCAGGGCAGCGGGTCGGTCACGGCGGCGCAAGGCCGCAGGCGGCCTATGGCGGCGCCGAAAAGCGTAACGGGTTTCCCAAGGGAGCGCGCCCTTGCGGGCGCCCGTCAGGTGCGCAGGGTGGCCGTGAGCCGCCCGGGACGTAAAAATACGTCCAAGGCGTCGCGGATGTCGGCAAAGACCGCGTCGGCGGCCAAAAGCGCGTCGCGGCAAAGCCCCTCCGGCCCAAGGATCGCCAACCCCAGGGCGGCCTCGGCCAGCATCAGCCGGTCGTTTCGGCCGTTGCCGAGGCAGGCCGTGGCGGCCGCCCCGAGCGAGCGCACGAAGGCCAGCTTGGCGGCGTCTTCCGGTCCCGGGCCAAGCACCGTCACCGTGGCCGCAAGCCCGGCCAGGGCGGCCGCCACCGTGCCGAAGGTGTCCGCCGTGATCACATGCACGGCCATGATCCCGGCCAGGGCCGTGATGCGATGGGAAACGCCGGGCAAAAGCCCGCCGTCCCGGGCCAGCGTGCCGTTGTAATCCAGGACCAGATGGGCCAGGGCAAGCTCCCCGAAGCCCGGAATCGTCGCTGTAAACATGCCCGCCTCCGTCCTCAGAACAGGTCTTCCATGTACTGGCGAAGGGCCTCGCCCGCCGCCAGTTCTCCGGCCGTCAATCTCGCCAACCAACGACAGCCAGGATTTCGCGAACCGGGTGAAGTCGTAGGGGATGCGCTCGGACATGTCCACGGCCTGCGCGACGCGCAGGAGGGGGCGTACGCCCGGTTTCGACGGCCCTGACCCGGAGGGCGATGCGCAGGGTTTCTGGAACGCCAAAAAGCTGTCCGGCCATGTCCGCCTCCTTGCGCGCGGTTCAGGCTTTGGGCGGCGGTCCAATCCCGGCGGCGCAGTCTCCATACAGGCGCGGATTGTGCCGCAGATGGCTGCAAAAATGGTTCGTGACGCCGCGCGCGGCCTGTGAGATGAGTGATTCCCGCTCCGCCGTGATGGCGCAACGGTCTCCCGCCTCATGTTTCCCTGTCCTGCGGCCATGCGGGCGGCGGGTGTGCTTGAAAAGCACAGGCCTTCCTGCTGAGGCGGCTGCCCCTGGCCGCACGGACATCTTTTCATCACGGGTAGTTGCAGGAAAATTATGTTGCATGCCAAGTCGTTGCAACAACCCATGGGATGAACGGATGTATCATATTATTTGGAGATATCCCGTGCCCTAGAATATCCGGGGCGTGAAAGCAACGATTTGAATGCCAGGGCGTCAGCTTCTTGAATATGCGGGAGGAAACTGATATGCGCGAACAGCGAGTAAAGATTCTCATAAAAGATATGCAATAGATAATGATAAAAAGAGTGATGAATATTGAGGGGGGAAGATGAGTAAGTCAACGGAGCGTCGCGCTCTGGTCATGATGAGCGTTGCGTGTGCATTTACGGTGTCCATGGCCGTGCTACTTTATCTGAATGTTATTCATCCCCTGACGGTATATGGAAGAATACTGCACGTCATTATTTTATTTGGAGTCATCATTTCGGCGGTGCTTGGGATGTACGCCGTGTTCTGCGCGAAGGGAAGTCCATACCGGAAGATCATTCTGCCGCTTGCGGCTATGGGAGGCATACTTGGGGTCGCGTGTTGCGGAGAGGCGCTGTTTCGCCTGATCCCGATCTATGATTCGCTTGGCGACAATCCCGGGGTGAAATTTTTTTGGCCGGATTGGGTCTCGTATAAGCCCAACAGGTATGGACACCGTGATCGTGAATTCAACCCCGACAAGCCGTCGGGGACGTACCGGATCCTGGTGGCCGGGGATTCCTTCACCGAGGGGGCCGGGGTCAGCCGCAGCGAGACGTTCTCCCATGTGCTGGAGACGCAGCTCAACGCACAATTCGGCGGCGGGAACTGCACATTTGAAGTCTACAACCTTGGCCACTGCGGGATGACGACACGGGAGGAAGTGAGCATGCTGCTCGCCCAGGCCCCGACGTTTCAGCCTGATATGATCATTTTGGCATATGTCCCAAGCAACGATCCTGAAATCAACGAGATGCCGGCGTTTATCCCTCCAGGAGTCGATATCCTCAACTATCTTGCGGAACTGAAACAGTCCTACGCCGTCCAGGCGGCGAAGCTCGGCGCGGGGAATGTCGCCTTCGGCCCGGCGACGGGGGTGTCGCAGCCTGAAGACGTGGGGCAGCGGATGTATAAATTCACCATCAACACCCTGCATTCATATATGGCCTATTTTATATATAGATACGGACAGTTCTCTTCAACGACGGATGCTTACGTCAAAAAGATCGTGGCCTTGCATAGCGATAATAATGTTGGATGGCAGGCGGCGAAGGCGGCCCTGCACGATCTGGGGCAGTTTGCCTCAGAGCGCGGCATTCCCCTGGTGGGCATGATTTTTCCCATCATCAGCGATATGGATCTGCCCAAAGCGATTGACGACGTGTTGTCGAAGGTCGCTTCGGCCATGCAGGAATCGGGATTCACGCAGGTGGTCGAACTGGCGCCGGTTTTCAAAGCCCAGGCCAGGGGAGCGACGCTTGGGGAGTTCATGTTGAGCCGGTTTGACGGCCATCCCAGCCGAGGCGGCCATGAGCTTGTCGGCAGATGCCTGGCCACAGTCCTCCCGGAAAGCATGGGCGACGCCGCGTGCCTGAAAACCGCTGGGAAGGCGCCCCAGCCATAAGTCACCCCGCCGTGGCGGCGATGACGCAGGGGCGGTGCCGATATCCCGGATGTCCGCGGCCGCCCTCGCTGCGGTGGGGGCGTCAGGTGTCTTTTCCCGCCACGATGATGAACACGTCCAGGCGAAGCCCCACGGGCAGCCCGGGCTCGTCCAGGTCAATGACGGCCTCCAGGATGCGGGTGTCGTTTTTTTCGGCCGGATCGTCCGTGCGCACGTTTTTGCGCCCCAGAATCTTCGCCACCCGGTTCACCGTGCCGTAGAATTTGCGCTCGCCGTAGGCGTCGGCCACCATGTAGGCCCGCTGCCCCTCGCGCACCTTGGCGATGTCCTTTTCGTCCACGTCGGCCCGAACCCGAAGCCTGCTGATGTCGCCCACCGTGACCACCGGCGTGTCGAAGGACACCGACACCATCTCGCCCGAGCGGCGGTGCTTGCGCAGGACCACGCCGTCGATGGGCGAGCGGATCTCGGCCTTGGCGGCATACGCCCTGGCCCGGTCCAGATTGGCCCGGGCCTCGTCCGTGAGCGCCCAGGCCCTTTTTATGTCCTCGGCCCGCGACGGATCGTCCACCAGATGGAAGCGTTGCCGGGCGGCCTCCACCCGCTGGCGCGACACCAGATATTCCTTCTCTGACCGGTCCGCCTCCTCCCGGGCCACCACCTCCCCGGCCAGTAGTTTCTCCCGCCGCTCGTGCTCCAGACGGGCCTGGCGCATGACTGCGGCGGCCTCGTCCATGGAGGCCTGGGCCTCCTTGCGCTCCATGCTGCGCGCCCCGGCCACGATTTTTTCCAGCTCCGCCTCCCGGGCGGCCAGGGCGGCCTCGGCCGCAGCCACGGCGGCCTTGAGGTCCAGGTCCCACAGCCTCGCCAGGACCTGATCCCGGCGCACCACGTCGCCTTCCTCCACCATGACCTCGGTGATCTTGCCCGCGATGTCGAACCCCAGGCGCATCTCCTCGCTCACCGGCTCCACCCGCCCCGGCGCGGCCACCCAGACCATGTCCCCGGCCGTCTGGCCGCCTGGCTGTCCGGCGGCGGCCTTCTGGGGCGCATGGCCGGGCACGGAGGTCTCCACCCCGGCCGCAGCCGCAGCCGTGAGCGCAAGCACGGCCGCAGCCGCCGCGCCGTATCGTTTCCAGGAATGCATCATGTGGTCTCGCCGCCTTGGGTAATGCGACCGTCCTCGATGTGCACGGTGCGGTCCGCGAATTCCAGGATGCGCGGGTCGTGGGTGACGATGACCACGGCCCGGCCCTGGGTGATGGCCAGTTGGCGCAGCAGTTCGATGATCAGGCGGCCGTTGTGGGAGTCAAGGGCCGCCGTGGGTTCGTCGGCCAGGATGATCTCCGGCTCCCCGGCCAGGGCCCGGGCGATGGCCACCCGCTGTTTCTGGCCGCCGCTTAGATTCTCCGGGCGCATGCCGCCCTTGTCGGACAGCCCCACGGCGTCAAGCGCCGCCGCCACGCGCCTGTGGGCCTGTGCGCCGCGCACACCCGCAAGGTCCAGGGCCACCTGCACGTTCTCGGCGGCGGTCAGGGTGCGAAAAAGGTTGTAGTTTTGGAAGATGAATCCGAAATGGGCCAGACGCATGGCGGACAGGGCCTTTTCCGGCAGTCCCGCCGCCTCCCGGCCCTTGACCTGAAGGCTTCCTGCGGTGGGGGAGAGGATGCAGCCCATGATGGACAAAAGCGTGGTCTTGCCGCTGCCCGACGGCCCCATAAGCAGGGCCACCTCCCCGGCCCGCACGTCCAGGTCCAGGCCGCGCAGGGCGGGCACGACGACCTGCCCGACGCGGAAGTCCTTGACCAGGCCGCGCACCTGCAACAGGGGGCGGCCGTTTTCCGGCATGGTCTTCGCGCCGGGCATGGCTCAGGCTCCCTTGAAGACCATGGCCGGGTCGATGCGGGTCACCCGGTTGATGGACACGAAGGCGGCGGCCATGCACATGGTCACGGTCAGAAAGAAAAGCCCCACGGACATCTTCCAGGTCAAAAGGATGGAGGCCCCGCCCGCCTCGGCCAGCCGCACCAGAACGTGGCTTAAGGCGATGCCCGGCACGTAGCCCACCACGGCGGCGGCCACGGCCTGGGCCATGATGATCTTGTACAGGTAGCCGTTTTTGGCCCCCATGGCCCGAAGCGTGCCGAATTCGGGCAGGTGGTCCATGGTCGTGGCGTAGAGGGTCTGGGCCACCACCACCCCTCCCACCACAAGCCCCAGGGCGGCGGCGATGAGCAGGGCCATGCCTGCGCCGGTGGTGAACATCCAGTAAAACTGGGTTTTTTGGGCGAACTCCTCCCGGGTGAACACGTCCACATCGTCCACCTGGGCGGCGATGGCCGCCCGAAGGGCCGTGGGGTCCACGCCCGGTTCGGCCAGGATGAGCACGTAGGTCAGTTGGTCGGACTTTAAGTGCGTAAAGCTCAGGGCGTTGGCGAAGGAGGTGAAGACATAGGGAGAGGTGGTGAAGGAGCGGATGCCCCGGGTCAGGCCCACCACCCTGGCCCGGCGTTCGCTGATCTCCGCTGTCTGCCCAAGCTCCGTGATCCCGAGCTTTTGCATGTACAGCTCGTCGATGATCACCGTGTCGCGCACGTGCAAGGCGTCGATGGATCCCTGGACCATGGCCCAGGGCCTGCCCAGGCCGGAATCCAGGTCAAAGCCCACCACCTCCACGCTCTCCATGCCGCCCCCGGGCTTTCGCCAGTTGGCGAACTGGACGATGAACTTCTCGGCCCGGGCCACCCCGGGCACGGACAGCACCTGATGGTATTTGCGTTCGCGCAAGGGATGGGTGACGTCGAAGTTGCGCACGCCCCGGGAGGCCACCCACACGTCGGCCTCGGTGTTCTCGATGACGCAGGAGGTGGCGGTGGTGAAGCCCACGAAAAGCCCGCTTTGCACGGCGATGAGCACCACGGCGAAGATGACGCCGGTGAGCGTCACCACGAGGCGGATGCGGTCGTGCAGGAGGTTTCGCAGGGCGATGCGGACGGTCATCGGGCAGCCTTCGGAAGGGATGGGTTCGCGAGCCGGTATAGGCCGGGCTTATGGCATGGAGCGGGGGGGGCGGTAAAGGGGAGACGCCTGCGGCGTCTCCCCTGTCGGCTTTGAGCGGATCGGGCGGCTGGCGGGGATGGCGGTCAGGACGCCGCCTTGTACAGGTCCCAGGCCCCCAGAAACGCCGCATCGAAAGACCGTCCCTCCATGCTGGCCCGGGCCGCCTCGCCCATGGTCCGCAGCCGGTCCGGGTCGGCGACCAGGGCGCCCAGGGCCTTTTCCAGTCCCGGCCCGTCCAGGTCCGGCACGATAACCCCGGTGACGCCCGGAATCACGTTCTCGCAGGGGCCGCCCTGGTCCGAGACCACCACCGGCAGTCCCGAGGCCTGGGCCTCCAGGACCACGTTGCCGAAGGTGTCCGTGGCCGAGGGGAAGACGAACAGGTCGCTTGAGGCGTAGGCCCCGGCTAAATCCTCGCCGTCAAGGCAGCCGGTGAAGTGGCAGCGCGTGCCGGTTAGGGCCTGGCGCATCTCCTCCAGGTACGGCCCGTCGCCCACCACCACCAGATTCACGTCGCCCCGCCCGGCGGACAGGGAGCAAAAGGCCTCGGCTAAGTGGTGCAGGTTTTTTTCCCGCGAGATGCGGCCCACGTAGAGCAGGGTAAGTCCCTCGGGAACCCCGCGTTTGGCCAGAAATCCGTTACGCTTGGCCGGGTGGAAGCGTTCCACGTCCACCCCGCGCGGATAGGTGCGGATCTTGTCCGGGGCCACGCCGTGGGCTTTTAGCTCCTCGCCGGTGCTGGCCGAGGGCACGAACACCGCGTCCATCTGGTTGTAGTACCACACCACGTACCGCCACAGGATGTCCTCCATGGAGTCGTCGCCGGTGAGAAGCCGCCCGTACTGGGGGATGGCCGTGTGGTAGGTGGCGTGGATGGGGAGCTTTAAGATGCGGGCGATGACCAGGGCGGCCAGGCCGACCGGACCCGGCGTGGCCGAGTGCAGAAGGGTGAAGCCCTGCTCGTAGACGTATTCGAGCATCTCCAGAAACGGCGGATAGGAGAACTTCTGGGAGGGATATTCCTCCAGGCGGTACTCGCCCACGGGCTTGAAGTTCATGACCCCCTCGCCGGGCAGGCCGCCGTCCTGGCCGCAGGTGAGGATGGTCAGGTGCTTGCCGTGTTTGCCGGCCATATCCAGGTGCATGCGCAGGGTGAGCGCCACGCCGTTGACCTCGGACAGGGTGTCGGTGAAATGGGCCATCCTGGCCCGGCGGGCGCGTCTGCCGCCCTGGCTCCTGTCGGCCGGGGCCTCGCCGGGCACGGCCGCGCCGAAGCGTTCGGCCACCTGGCGGCAAAATCCCCGGTCCTTGGTGAACACGGTGTAGGCCACGAAATAGGGGCCAAGGACCGTATACAGCGCCCCGGCGGAGCCGACGCACTGGAAGATGTCGAACAGGTTGGCCCCGCTGACCTGGTCCAGGAAGTGGCTGACGAAGTGGGAAAGCACCTTGTCCGAGACCCGGGTGACGAAGCGGAACCATTCCTCCTCCAGGCACACGTCCCGGGAAAGGCCCTGGCGGGCCTGGGCCAGAAAGCGGCGGTCCTCATGGATGAGTTCCTCGGCCTTGCCCCGGAAGAGGTCGTTGAGGGAGCCCCCGGGTTTGGCGGATGCGCCGCTGCGGGTCATGCCGGAGAGAAAGGTCCGGGCCTTAAAAACCATGCCGGTTTTTTCCTCGGGGTTGCCGGACAGGAAACGGTCCACGAATTTGAGGAAGAGGTCCTTGTCCACGAATTTGTGGAAGTTGAATTTGCTTTTGTAGAACTGATACGCGATGGCGTAGAGGTTTAAGGCCATGGCCTTGGGGTGCGAGGGCCTGCCGCCTGGGCGGGCCAGACCGCTGCGCAGGCCGGTGAAAAACTCCGGCAGGGTCGTGGCCCCGGCCACCTCGGTGTACATGGAGGCGATGTTGAGCGACGAGTGGTCGTCGGAACCGCCGGTTAAGCGCTTGATCCAGGGGGCGTCGAAGGCGGGCTCCAGATCGTGCTTGATCGACAGGCGCTCCATGCTCTCGCTGGACAGGTCGGCCAAAACGGCGCGCAGGATGTCGTTTTGGAAGGCGTCGCGGGTGCCGTTGATCTCGAAGTTCTCAAATAAAAGCAGCATCTTCTCGAAGTGCTCCACCGTGAGCTTGTCATTGACCCCGTAAAGCGGGTGGGCGCAGACGTGTACGACGCCCTTTTCGCGCAGATAGGGGACCAGCTCGAAGACGTTTTCGCGCACCTTCTGAATGTCAGCGTGGATGGCCTCGTCTATGTCCAGGGCCAGGACGTGGATCTTGCAGCGGTCCTCGGGGAAATAGCTGGTGATCTCCTCGCTTATGAAGGCGTCCGGCAGATGGGCGATTTCAAGCGCGCCGTTTATGGTGTTGTGGTCGGCGATGGTCACCATGTCCATGCCCCGGGCCTTGGCGATGTCGTAGAGCCGCAGGGGTTCGGTGAAGCTTTCCGGGCAGCCGAGCTTTTGCAAAAACCACTGGGATGGCCGCGTGGAATGCTTGGAATGCACGTGCAGGTCGATTTTCATGCCTCTCCCCCTTGTTGCCGGACATGATGGTGCAAAGCGAGGTGACGCTTTCCCGCCGCATGGCGGGGAAAGGACGTTCGGAGGCCGCAGGGCGCCGATCCCGGGCCGACTCCCGGTTTGCGGCGGCGGTTTGCGGTGGCGATGGTGGCGGGTTTCCCGTGACGGGAGGCGGCCCCGGCCGGGGCGGCTAGCGGACGTGGCGGCAGGCGGCGGGCGTCCATACGATGGGCGGCGAAATGGGTGTGTTTGATCTGGGCGGGGTCATAAGCGCCATCCTTTGCCGCGTTGCTCGGGCTGGACGGCATTTACCACGCTCCCGGGCGGGGGCGTGTTACAGGGGGGAGATGATCAGGTGACGTTTGCGGGGGCGTGGTCCTAATCCCGGACCAGGGCCGCCTCGCCAGCGAAAAATACGAATTGCGACGGCAGGTTGCCGCCGGAAGCGGCCCGCAGGGCGGCCCGTGAGGTGAACACCGACCGGTAGCCGAAGGACACGGACAGGCTGGTGTCCGGACGGGCGCTGGCCGGGGCCAGGAAAAAGTCGAAGGTGACGCCTTGCGCGTCGGTCAGGTTCATGGGCAGGTAGGTCTTTTCGTCCTTGGCCAGGACCGTGCCTGCCGCGTCGCGCAGGTAGGCGGTCAGGGTCAGCTCCTGCACCCGGTCCACCCAGGAAGGCAGGGTCTCGATCCGGGCCGAGGCCGTGCCCCGGATCCCGTAGCTCTCCCGGGTCGGCACCGAGGCGAACATGAAGCGCCAGTGGCGCATCTCCACGGTCTGCTCGACCTGCGGGTTCCAGTTGCGCGACTCCAGATGCCGCGCGGTCAGCTCCCCGCAGCCCGCAGCCAGCAGCGAGGCCGCCAAAACGGCCCAGATGGTCCGCATTCCCTGCATTCGCATTCCTGATCCGTTCATGCCGCAACGCCTCGCCATCCGACTCGCCGCGTCCGGCGCGGCCGTTTTTTCGCAACGGCCCGCCGCAGCAAGCCGTTGTCCATCATGCGGACCCTACCAGCGCGGCGGCCCGGACGCCAGCATCTCGGCCAGGGTCAGGTCCACCTTGGGCAGCCTGCCCCATTTTTTGCCCAAAAGCTCCATCTCGATGGCCGCCAGCTCCCGGTAAAGCGGCGTGCGGTCCATGAGCCCGGCCCCGGGGCGGGCGTTTTTGAGTCCCTCGCAGCGCACGCAGCCCGGAAATTCGCGCACCCCTCCAGGCCCGATGAGCACGTGCGCCACCCCGTGCAACCGGCAGATCATGAGCCGGTGGGCGTACAGGCCGCAGCGGCCGTCGTCGTTCACCGGACACATGACCCGGGGAGTCTCGCCCCGGGAAAGCGCCTCCCGGGACGCCTCCACGGCCCTGGCCGCCCGGTCCAGGTAGTCGTCCCGGCGGGCGGCGGGCAGGGCGTGAAGCCCTTCGAAAAGATACAGCCATTCCGCCCGGGTGTGGTGCTGGAAGTGGCTCGTGCAACAGTTGACGGCGCAGCCGTCGCAGGTGAACCTCAGGGGGGCCGCCACCGTGTCGTAGGCCTCGTCCATGCGCCGGTACAGGGCCGACAGGCGTTTCGCCATGGCCCGGCGGCTTGCGGCCGTCATGAAATGTCCTTTGTCGGGGGGTTGAGATACGGTCTGGCCCAGTCCACGATGCCAGCGGCGCAGTCGGCGGGGTCCACGCCGCAGGTCGTGGCCTGGTGGTCGGCCATGGCCTCGTACAGGGGCTGGCGCTCGGCGAAGACCTCTTCCAGGGACCGGCCGCCGGGCCGGGCGAACCCCCGGTCATCGGCCGCGCCCACCCGGGCCAGAAACGTCTCCAGATCGATGCGCAAAAATACCACCGGCCCGCAGCGCCGCAGCCGCGACACCGCGCTCGGCCCGTAGACCACGCTGCCGCCGGTGGCGATGACGCAGCGCCTAAGCCACAGCCGCGACACCACGTCCTCCTCGATGCGCAAAAATTCCGTGAGCCCCTTGGCGTCGAGCAGGGCCTGAAGCGGCATGCCCCAGACAGCCTCGATGAGCCGGTCCGTGTCCAGGTGGGCATACCCGAGCATCCCGGCCACCAGCCGCCCCAGGGTCGATTTTCCGGCCCCGGCCATGCCCACCAGGCTCAGGCAGGGTTCGTCGCTGACCGTGCCCACAAAGGGAGGGACCCGGGGCAAAAGCGCCGGATCGAATCGTTTTTCTTCACCGCCCATGGCGGACACGGTACATGAAGCCGGGACAAAAGAACAGTTGTCCCGGGGGCGGTTTTCATTGCCGGAGCTTTCCACGGGCCATGACGAGCGGGGCGAAGGCGCCTTGACTTCCCATGAAAAGCGGCGGATATCTTACACTAAAGTGTTCTTTTGAAGGAACCAGGACATGTTCTCCAGAACGGTGGGCGAGATCGCCGACAGACACCCCGTCCATGTCGCACCGGACGCGACCCTTGCCGAGGTGGCCCAGGCCATGGCCTCCCGACGCCGGGGGTGCGTGTTCGTGCGTGAAAACGAGGCCGTGGCGGGCATGATCACCGAACGCTCGCTGCTCGCCTGCCTGCTCGACCTCCCGGCGGCCGAGGCCACGGCCTCCCGGGCCATGCTGACCCCGCCGCCGGGGGTGGCGGCCTCGGGCATCGTGCCCCACGCCTGCCGCGCCCTCCTGGAGAAGGGCGTCAAGCATCTGGCCGTGCAGGATACGGCCGGGCTTTTGACCGGCGTCATTTCGGACATGGATCTGGCCGGGGCCCTGGGCGTGGACTTCATGATGGAAAACACCACCTGCCAGACCATCATGACCCGGACCGTGCTGGCCGGACCGCCCGACATGCCCGCCCGGGCCGTGGCCCGGGCCATGCTGGAGCGCGGGCTGGGCAGCATGCTGACCATAGACGACGGCCGTCCCACGGGCATCGTCACGGAATGGGACCTGGCCATCAAGGGCGCTACCCGGCCCGAAGGCCTGGAGGGGCCTGTGGCGGACTTTCTGACCTCCCCCGTGACCTGCGTGCCGCAAAGCGGCATGGTCTACAAGGTCATCTTGCACCTGCGCCAGAAGGGCATCCGGCATGTGCCCGTTTTGGACGACGCCGGGCGCATCCAGGGCGTGCTGACCTTTTCGGACATCATCCGCCGCGCCGCCGCCTTCGTCTGACCCGGCCGGGGCTTTCAAACCGGGCAAAAAAACGGTAGCCATGCCGCCTGGACGCGGGACGCCCGGGGCGTCCCGGATTCCACGTCCCCGGAGGCCCTCCATGCCCGACGCCTTTCACGTCGTCTGTCCCGCCTGCCTGGCCGTCAACCGCGTCGACCCGGCAAAGGTCGGCCAGGGTCCGACCTGCGGCAAATGCCATGGGAAAATCCTCGACCCCCATCCCGTCACCCTGACCGGACGCACCTTCGACGCCTTTTTGGCCAAAAGCGGCCTGCCGGTGCTGGTGGACTTCTGGGCGCCCTGGTGCGCCCCCTGCCGGGCCATGGCCCCGGCCTACGACCAGGCCGCCGTCGCCCTTTTCGGGAGCGTCATCCTGGCCAAGCTGGACACCCAGGAGGAGCTTGAGATCGCCGACCGCCTGCACATCCAGGGCGTGCCCACCGTGGCGCTCTTCGTGGGCGGCCGGGAGAAGGCCCGGGTGTCCGGGGCCAGAAGCGCCGCCGACCTTGTGGCCTGGACCCGGGCGCACCTGGGCTGACACGAAAATAAAAGGACGACACGTCATGACGCACATCGTGATCGATCCCGGGCTGTGCGCCCGGGACGGCATCTGCGTGGCCGAATGTCCCCTGGGGCTTCTCGCGCCCGGGGAGGACGGCCTGCCCGTTTCCGTGCCGGACGCTGATCGGCTCTGCATCCGCTGCGGCCACTGTTTCGCGGCCTGCCCCAAGGGGGCGCTTCGCCTGGACGGCCTGTCCCCGGACGAGGCCCCGACGGCCTTAGGCCGGGCCGGACTCTCCCCGGAGGCGGGCATAGGCTTTTTGACCTCGCGCCGCTCCACCCGCAACTGGAAGGATCGGCCCGTGCCCCGCGAGCTTCTGGAAAAGGCCCTGGACGCCGCCCGGTACGCCCCGTCCGGGATCAACATGCAGCCCACGCACTGGCTGGTGGTGGAGGATTCCCTCGTGGTGCGGGAGCTGGCGGGCATGGTGGCCGAGGGCCTGCGCCATGCCGGGATCATGCCGGAGTATGTGGCGGCCTTCGACGCCGGGCGGGAGGTCATGCTGCGCGGCGCGCCGCATCTGGTGGTGGCCCACGCCGACGCCTCGGGCTGGTATGATCCGGCCACGGACTGCGTCCTGGCTTTGTCGCACTTCGAGCTGGCCGCCCACGCCCTGGGGTTTGGGACCTGCTGGGCCGGGCTGTTTCGCCGGGCGGCGGAGACCTGGCCGCCCCTTCGGGAGCGCATCGGGCTGCCGCCGGGGCACAAGGTCTGCGGCGCGCTCATGGTGGGATATCCGAAGCACCGCTTTTTCCGCCTGCCGCCGCGCAAAGGCCTGCGGCTGCGCTACCTGTAGACGGACCTGGAACAAAAAAGGCCCCGGACCGAGGTTCGGGGCCTTGCGGGCGCCATGGCCGGGCAAAAGCCTACTGGCCGCATTTGTCCTTTTCGGAAGAGCCGCACGACGAGCAGCCGCAGCCGCACGAGGCCGATTTGCCGGAGCGCAGCAAGCGCCGGACCGTGTAGATGAGGGCGGCGACCACTATGGCCCCGATGATGAGTTTTTCAAGCATGTCGTAAAACCTCCTTGTCCGGGGGACGGACCCCACGTCGTCGCCCGGCGAGAGAAGAAGTAACACCATCTGGGCGCATGGCAAGGGGGCGCGAAAACAGGGGCGGGGCTTGGGAAACAACGTGAGTGCGGCCGGTATGTCCAGGCTCATGCCAGGGACTTTTCAATGACTTCCGCCGCCCATGCGTTGAGGCTTTTCCCTTTTGCGGCGAAGATGGGCGTCCAGCGAGGCCTTCCCTTGCGAGAAAATCCACGAGGCTGACGAGGCGACGAAGCGGGTCTGGCTACCCGAACAGTTTCAGCGCGGCGATGATTCCGATGGTCGCGGCAAGCAATGCCCCTATGCGGACGGTCAAGTCATTTTTCATTTTGGCCAGTTCCGCCTGAAGGCGCAGTTCCAATTCCCGCAAGTCCTGCTTCGTGGCAAGCTCCCGCTTGGCCTCTTCGCCCTGCTTCTCCAGGATGCCGATAAGGACGCTGGCCGCTTCTTCGCCAAGGGCCTTTTCCAGCTTCTTCGTGTCATCGAACAGGAGCGTCATGGGGAACCTCGGTAGTGGGTTGAGCCAAGAGAATCATCCACCCGGCGGGATTGTCAATCCTTTAGCGCGTCATCGCCTTCCTATCGAACTACGCAAATATCTATCACTATGCAGGGGCCTGGATCAGTGGCTCGACTTGCGCCAAGAATACATGTTTTCCCTCCGTCGAAGCGGGCTGGGTCAGCTGGTCGCTCAACATGGGGACACCTCCTTCTTGGGCGTCTTGTCGCCCAATGCGGTGCCCAAGAAAGCCCTGGGACGGCCCCAACTCTCGGTTTTCGCCGTATATTTCACCAGGATCGGCAAAGAGGCGTGCCCGATCGTGAAACGCCGTCGTCGGATTTGCGCATTTTCGTCGTCACCCAGGCTCGCCACGGCAACCCCGGCATCCCTTGACAGGAATTTGACCGTGCGGATAGTGTCGCCACGCGGTTTGAAGTCGCGCCCCTGCCAGGGGCGCAGCGGTTTTTCGAGAGCACCCCCGGGCGTAGCGCGGGATGAAGCAGCGGAGGAGCGGCATGGGCTACAAAATCACTGTCGACGAATCAAAATGCATCGGTGACGGCGAGTGTGTGGACGTCTGCCCGGTGGAGGTCTACGCGCTCAAAAACGGCAAGGCCGTAGCCGTGAACATGGAGGAATGCCTCGGGTGCGAATCATGCGTGGAGGTCTGCGACCAGGACGCCATCACCGTCGAGGAAAAATAGGCTTTATAACGTCATTACCGGTGGACGGGGGCGGCCGGGAGACCGGACGCTCCCGTCGCCGTCTGCGGCCGCGCCATGCGGCCGCGCCATACCCGGAGCGTGCATGCCCGTGACATTCGCCCCCTATTTCGAGAAATACCAAGCCCTGCTGCGCGAGGTGGACGCCGTGTTCGCCACGGTGGCGAAGGCCTGCCCCGACGCCGTGACCTGCGCCGAGGGATGCAGCGACTGCTGCCACGCCCTGTTCGACATAAGCCTCATCGAGGCCCTGTACCTTAACGCGGCGTTCAACGAACGGCTCCCCAAGGGACCCGGGCGCGAACGCATCCTCGATCTGGCCGACGCCTCGGACCGGGCTCACTACAAACTCAAGCGCAAGGCCGTCAAAGCCGGGGAAAAGGGCGTGTCCACGGAGGCCATCCTGGCCGACCTGGCCAGGGAACGCATCCGCTGCCCGCTTCTTGGCGACGACGACCGCTGCCTGCTTTACGATTGCCGCCCCGTGACCTGCCGCCTCTACGGCGCGCCCATGGAGATCGGCGGCAAGGCCCACACCTGCGGCAGCTCCGGGTTCGTGCCGGGCGGGGCCTATCCCACGGTGAAGGTGGAAAAGATCCAGGACAGGCTTTTCGCCCTGTCTGGGGAGCTGGCGGCGGGCATCGGCTCCTCCTATCCGCTTCTGGCCGACATGCTGGCGCCGGTGTCCATGGCGATCTTGACCGAATACACGCCGGAGTATCTGGGCATCCCTGGAGAGGGCGGCGAGGGCGGCGAAGCGCCGGCCGAGGCCCCCGTGGCGAAGGCCCCTCCGGCCGGATTGGCCCCGGCCCCTGGCGGCGACTGTAGCGGCTGCGGCGAGACGCAGGGCTCGGCGGCCTGCGCCTCCTGCGGCGGGTCCACGTCCTGGGTGCTCAAGGGGTCCGGCGATGCCGACGACGCCGACGCCGCCGGGCCGGACGACGCCGCGCGGGGAGCCTGAGATGGACAAGCAGATGACCGACGCCGAGCGGGCGGCGCTCAAACAGGCCATCTACGAGAAGATTCCGCCCCGGCGCAGGAAATTCATCGAGAAGATCGGCTATGACGCCTGGGACCCCTTTCCGGAGCCGCACGATCCCCTGGACATCCGCAAGGATCCCACCCAGCGCACCTCGCAGCAGCTTATCCGGGAGTTTTTGCAGACCCGGGCCCAGGGCGAGGCCAGCACGGAATATTCCAAGGGGGCCTGGGAACTGTGCCTGGGGGTCATGAACGGGTCTGAGCGGCACCGGGGCATGTATGAGTTCTGCCGATGGTACCAGGAGCTTCTGGACCGGGAAGGGGTCGAGGGCAAGCTCGGTCCCAAGCCCTAGGCGGCAGTCGTTCCCCCCAATCTCTAAAAGCAGGAATGGACGCGAATATGGAATTTCAAGCCAAAAACACCGACGAATTCATCGTCGAGATGCAGGGTCGGCTGCGCGACAACGACGGCTGCGGCGTGACCCACTACAATCTGGGTTCGGCCTATGTGGCCAAGGGGCGGCTTGTGGAGGCCGAGGCGGAATTTTTGCGCGCCGTGGAGTGCTCCCCCACGTTGGTCGAGGCCTTCGTGCAGTTGGGCGGGCTGGCCATGAACAAGGGCGACCTTGACGGCTGCCTGGAATACAACGAGCGGGCCATCAAGGTCCGGCCGCTTTTCGCCGTGCCCCACGCCAACGTGGGCTTCGTGCATCTGCAACGCGGCGAGGCCGACAAGGCCATCGCGGCCCTCAAAAAGGCCATCCGCCAGGACCCCAAGTTCGTCCAGGCCTTGTCGTCCCTGGCCAGCGCCTTTTTCATGAAGGGCGAGTTGGACCAGAGCATGGACTACAGCAAAAAGACCGTGGAGCTCGAACCCAAGTTCGGCCCGGCCTACAACAACATGGCCCTGGTGCATATGGAGCGTGGCGAATACGCAAAGGCCAAAGAGTGCCTGGACAAGGCCGTGGAGACGGGTTTCACCCCGCATCCGGGCCTGGTGCGCGAGATTGCCGAAAAGCTTCAGGCCTGATCGCCTTTTTCCGTCGTCCGGGGCCAACCCCGGCGGCGCGACCGCAGGCGTCCGGGGGCCATCCGTCCCGTGCCGACGCCGGGGAGCGTGCCATGCCGCGCCCGCGCCATCTCAAGGAAACCGTCCAGACGGCCCTGGCCTCCTTTGCCCCCACGGACGAGGCCCTGGCCGTCCTGGACGATCTGCCTGCGGCCTCGCTCACCGGGCCGCTTTTATCGTCGCTTCTGTCCCCGGCTCCCCTGGTCCGCTGGCGGGCGGCCACGGCGCTTGGCCGTAGCGTGGCCCGCATGGCCGGAGAGCGCCTGGAGGACGGCCGCAACGTCATGCGCCGCTTCATGTGGTCCTTAAACGAGGAATCCGGGGCCATCGGCTGGGGCGTGCCCGAGGCCATGGCCGAGACCCTGGCCCACAGCGAGCCCCTGGCTGTGGAATTTTCCCGCATCTATCTGTCGTATGTCCGCGACCTGGACAAGGACTGCACCTATATCGACCACGCCCCCCTGCGCCGTGGCGTCTACTGGGGCATCGCCCGGCTGGCCAAGACCCGGCCGCAGCTCGCCCGGCCCGCCGCGCCCGATCTTCTCGACGGCCTGTCCGACTGCGACCCCGAGTCCCGGGGCTATTGCGCCCTGGCCCTGACGCTTCTTTCGCCGCCCCCGACTCCGGCCCTGCTTGCGGCGCTTACCGCCCTCTTCGACGATCCGCACCGCTTCGATCTGTATTTCGACGGCGTCATGACTCCCGCCAGCGTCTCCGAGCTGGCCCACGCCGCCCACGACCGTCTGACCAAACCCGGCGCGCCCGGTCCCGTCGCCCCATGACGCCCTGCGCCCCGTCCCCTCCTCGGCGCATGGCCGTCCTGGCCGACATCCACGCCAATCTCCAGGCCCTGACGGCGGTCCTGGCCGACCTGGACGTCCTGTCCGCCGGGTGGGGCGAGGCGCCCCGGCTGGTGGCCCTGGGGGACATGATCGGCTACGGCGGCGACCCCGGGGCGGTTTTGGATACGGTGCGGGCGCGGGGCATGGCCGCGATCATCGGCAACCATGAAAAGGGCGCCCTCGATGCGGCCTGCCGCCGGAAGTGCTTCCACATCCACAGCCGCGAGGCCCTGGAGCGCACCTGCCAGCTGTTGTCCGACGCGGACCGGACGTATCTGGCTGGGCTGCCCGCCAGTCTGGTCATGGGCGGGGTCCGGTTTGCGCACGGCATGCCGCCGGACGATCCCCTGACCTATTTCATCACCCGCGACGACGACGCGGTGCGGGCGGCGTTTGCGGATTTTACCGAGCGGGTGTGCTTCGTGGGCCATTCCCACGTGTTGGACGGGGCCTGTCTGTCGGGCGGCCAGCTGACGCGGCTTGAGCTTGGCGACGAGCCGTTCGTTTTGGAGCAGGCCGGGCGCTACATCCTGTGCTGCGGCAGCGTGGGCCAGCCCAGAGACGGCGACAACCGGGCCAAGTACGTGGTCTACGACCGCGACGAGGCCACGGTGGGCGTGCGTAAGGTGGCCTACGACATCACGGCGGCGGCGGCCCGGATCATGGAGCAGGGCCTGCCCGAGCGGTACGCCAAAAGGTTGTGGTGAGCATGCGTTTTATCGGCAAGTATCAGATTCTGGGGCTTCTGGGCCGGGGCGGCATGGGCGTGGTGTACAAGGCCCTGGCCCCGGTGACGGGCCGGGTGGTGGCGGTGAAGGCGCTGCGGCCCGCCGACATGCTGGTCTCGCTGTGGGGCATGGACAGGCTGCGGGAGCGGTTTGCGGCCGAGGCCGCGATCCTTGGCGCGGTGAGCCACCCCAACCTGCTCGACGTGTGGGATTTCGGCCTGGCGGACGGCGATCCCTTTTTCGTCATGGATTATCACTGCGACGACCTGGGGCGGGTCTTGGGCGAAAGCTACCGGGTGGAGGCCCCCTGCCGCAGGCTCCCGGCGCGGCGGGCCTTCCGGCTGGGGGATCAACTCCTGGCCGGGCTGTCCCGGCTGCATTTCGCCGGGGTGGTGCACCGGGACATCAAGCCCTACAACCTGCTTATGACCGGGGACGACGTGGTGAAGATCACGGATTTCGGGCTGTCCCGGGCCAGGGGGGAGCGCTTCGAGGTCCCGGCGGGCCTAAACGTGGGGTCGCCGTACTACTGCGCCCCGGAGCAGGAGGCCGACCCCGAGCGGGCCGACGCCCGGTCCGACCTGTACGCCGCCGGGGTGACGCTTTTTCGCATGTTCACCGGGCGCCTGCCCGTGGACGATACGGGCCTGCGGCATGTTCCAAGCGCGCTTGACGGCGAATACGGCGAGGCCTTCGACGCCTTTTTCGCCACGGCCGTAAATCCCGATCCGGCCGGACGCTTCCCGGACGCCTTCGCCATGCGGGCGGCCCTGGCCGCCCTTTGCGCCGACTATGAGGCGGGGCTGGCTCGGGCCTGCGCCCTTCTCGAAGACGATCCAGGCCCGGCCGGGCAGGGGCCGTCCATGCCGCCAGAGGCCTGCCGCAATCCGCGCCGCGACCCGGAGAAGATTTCCCTCAAGGACGCTAGGCGGCGTTTTGGGCTGGACGGACTGTGGCGGCCGGATGCGGCGCTCGGTGCGGCGTGTCCCGGCCGGTTTACGGACGGTGGCGACGGCACGGTGCGCGACGCGGCCACGGGGCGGGTCTGGGAGCGGGGCGGCAGCCGGTTCCCGGTCAGTTTCGAGGCGGCGGCGGGCTATGTGGCGGGGCTTTGCCGCAGCGGCTTCGCCGGGCGGGCCGACTGGCGGCTGCCGACCATGGCCGAGCTTTTGACCCTGGTCGAGCCGGTCAAAAAGGGCGCGGCCCACTGCGCCGATCCGGTCTTCGATCCGGCCGTGCGCCGGGTATGGAGCGCGGACCGGCGCACGTTCACGGCGGCCTGGATGGCCGACCTGGAGATGGGGTTCGTGACCTCGGGGGACTTCACCTGCCCCTGCGGGGTGCGGGCCGTGGCCGGGTAGAGCGGCGGACAGATTTTTTTTGTCAAAAACACAGAGGTGTTTTTGGAGGGGGGGCGGGCCGTGGCCGGGTAGGGCGGCCGCAGTGGGCCGGGTTCGGGGCCTGCGACACGGCGCTTCGGCAGGCCATGCGTCGCTTCGCTCGGGCCTGCCGGGCGCGCCGCGCGCAAACCCCTCGCCCGGCGTGTTCATTTTGGCCCGTCGCGGCAGTTCCCGGAAACAGGGGTGATGCCGGATAGTACTGATCGGGGTTTCCAAAGGGGGCCGCGACCCCTTTGGCCGCAGTGGGCCTTTCCCCACACCCGCCTGCCGTCACGTCGTGTGGGGGGACTTGGGCAGCCTTTTCCCGGTAAGCCGCCTCCAGAAAAATTCCTCCGGGTCCTGCCCGGCCAGTTTCGCCATGTCGATCTCGGCCCGGGCCATGGTCTTGTGTCCCCCGGCCGATCCCACGTCCCCGAAATGTTCGGAGGCCACCTTGCCCATGTCCCGGAAAAGGCCGTCCCCCCGGAACACGGCCACGGCCTTGCCCTCGGACACCCCGCAGATCATGTCCCAGGACAGCCCGTGCACCCGGGTGAAGAAATCGGCCAGAATGACCAGGATGTCCGGGCTCTCCAGGTGGTCCATGAACACGAAAAGTCCGCGCGCGCCCACGAAGCGCATCTTGCGGAAGGCCCGGTCGAAGTACCTGAGCCAGCTTTTATGGAATTCGCTGTGCACGATGCGGCGCAAAAGGTCCTGCCCGGCGTACTTGTTTAGGCCGCTAAAGGCCAGGATGTCGCCGTGCTGGAAGGGGCGGGAGAAGTTCAGGGTGTCGGTCTTTATGCCGTAGATGAGCGCCGTGGCCAAAAGCTTGCCGGGCCGGATGCGCATGGCCCGCAGGTATTCGGCCAGGATGGTGGAGGTCGCGCCGAGTCCGGGCCGGATGTCCACGTAGGCCGCCGTGACCGGGGCGCTCGGCTTGAGCGGGTGGTGGTCGATGACTATGGAAAACGGTATCCCGGCGAAATCCGGATGGTGGTGGGGCTGGGAGTCCAGCAGGGCGAAGCGGGTGTATTTTTTGACCATGTCCGGGGTGAAACGGACCACGGGGATGCGCAGGAAGCGGATCATGGCCAGATTGTCGGGCCGGGTGACCTCGTTGACCCGGGCGATGTCCGCCGCCTCCACCCGCCGGGACATGATGCGCCGAAGGGCCATGGCCGAGCCCAGGGCGTCGGGATCGGCGTTGACCAGGATCAGCCAGCGGTCCTCGCGCCGGAAAAGCTTGCACATCCTGGCCGCGTCCGTGGCCGTGACCCGCTGCACCTTGATGGTCTTCATCCTCATCTAGGCCCCCTTGAGGCGGACGGGCAACCCGGCCACCACCAGACGGACGTCGGCGGCCAGGGCGGCCACGGACTGGTTGAGCGCCGCAAGACGGCGCAGAAACTGCCGGGCGGCGGCGTCGGCGGCCAGTGGCCCCAACCCCGCCTCCACAGACACTATGACGGCCTCCGGGGCGTCCGGCCGGGCATAGCCCGCAAGAACCTCCAGCAACTCCCGGACCTTGTCGTCGGCGACCCCCGCCCCGGCGCAGGCGAAAAGCCAGAAATCCAGGCTGTCCACCAGGATGGCCCCGCCCCGGGGATGCTCGGCGGCGAAAAATCGCGGCAGCTCAAGCCCGGGTTCGGTCAGCGGAATCTGGGGCGGCCGCCGCCAGCGGTGGGCGTCGAGCTGGGCCATGAAATCAAAATCGAGCCCCCGGCCCATGGCCGCCACGCGTCGGGGGGCGGCGGCCTCCAGGAAAAGGGCCATGGCGTGGTCGGACTTGCCGGACTTGTCGCCGCCAAGGATCAGCCGGATCATGGGGCGAACCCCCACTGGCGGCACAGGTCCGCAAAGGTGCGCTCGCTGTCGGTAAGCGCCGCGTCGTCAAAGACCTCGTGCATGACCACGGCCGTATGCGGCAGCCCGGCCAGCAGGGCGCGCAGGGCCGCCCGGCCTTCGGCGTCGAGGCGCGACAGGGCGCGGTGGCGGTGCTGCCGTTTGGGCGGCCGCCAGCGGGCCGCGTCGCGCGGATTGTCCGGATCGTAGGGGGCGTAGACGTGGGCCATCCGGGTGCGCTCGAACACCCCGGGGGCGGCAAGCAGCGAGGTCTGCCCGAAGGCCAGCATGTGGCCCACGTCCAGACACAGGCCCGTGCCCAGGTCCCGGGCCGCGGGCCACAGGGCCTTGTGTCCGGCGTCCTCCACGTTTTCCAGCAGGATGTCCGCCGGGTCCCGGCCCGAGGCGGCCCACCTGTCCACGAAGTCCGTCAGGAGTCCGGCCGCAACGGGCGGGTGCAGCACGAACCCCCAGGGGTTCAGATGGGCGATCATGTCCGCCAGACGCGCGGCCACAGCAAAGGCGGCCCCGGCCCCCTGGTCCCAGGGCAAATCCAGGGGCAGGTGGACGTGGTAGGCCGCGGCGTCGCCCCCGGGAGGCAGCTCGGCCGGGGTATAGGCCAGGGATCCGGCGGTCTCCAGGAAATACAGGCCGATGTCGGCGAAACGGCCACCCAGGTAGGCCCGGTTTTCGGCCGGCGTTCCGGGGATCACCCAGCTTGGGGCGGCGATGCGCCAGGGAGCGTGTGCCGTGAAATTTTTCGTCATTTTAACAAATTCGGTTTTTTTTCCGGTTGCGCCTTGTGCAACAGGGGATGTTGGATTAGACATTCCCAACCGCTGCAAACCGCAGGACATGCATCCCCGGCGGCAGCGGCGACCATCGGATTTCGACCCGGTTTCGCGGCGCGGACGGCGTCGCCCAGGGCAGGGGAGGTTTCATGTTCCGCTTGCGCATGGCCGTACAGCATTTTCTCAATCCCCTGCACATGTACTGTCGTCTCAAGGACATGGGGCTGGCCGGTCCCACGGCCCACCGGATGTGTCGCGTCTATGAGCGGCTTATCTACCGCCACATCCTCTAACGTCCCGCTTCAGGGCGTAAGAAGCCCGAGCTGCCTTTCCTGACTGACCTTTCTGGCTACCAGCGCCGACCGCCTCACCCCCGACAGATCCAGCTCCCCCAGAAACCGCGACGGCTTGAGCATGACCATGCGGCCGAAAAGCTCCCGCTTGGCGGCGTGGCTCAAAAAAAGCCGGTCCCTGGCCCGGGTCAGGCCCACATAGAAAAGCCGCCGCTCCTCGTCCACGTCCGGCGCGTCCTGCCCGGCCTGGGCGTTGCCCGTCAAAAGCCCTGTCCCGGCGAACGGCAGCACGCCGCCCTCCAGGGCGGGCAGAAACACGGCGGAAAATTCCAGGCCCTTGGCGGCGTGCAGGGTCATGATGCGCACCTTCTCGGCCGTGCGTCCGACAAGCTCCAACTCGCTTTGGGTGCTTACGAAGGACAAAAGCCCCCCCCAGCCGCCATGGGCGTCAAAGGCCCGGCACAGTTGCTTGAAGGCCGGGCTCTGCCAGAAAAGCCGGTCAAAGGGCGGAATGTCGCCCAGATAGGCGGACAGGCCGAGCGGCCCCTTGGCCAGCACCCGGTCTGGGCAGTTCAGCGGGGCGGCGTCCTCGTGTGGGGCCATGCCCAAAAGCCTGGCCGCCGCGTCGAGCAGGGTCCGGATGCGCGGTTCGGCGAAAAAGGCGTCGGCCTCGGGCACGGAGCAGGGGATGCCCAGACGGTCCAGGCTGCGCCGGATGGGCGGGGCCAGGGCCTTGAAGCGCACAAGCACCGCGATGTCCCCGGGGCTTAGGGTCTCGATCCCTAGGTCCTTGGCCAGGGTCAGGGACGTGCCGCCGATAAGTTTGCGGATCCGCTCGCCGATCCAGGAAATCTCGGCTGCGGCCGTGGGCGCGGCGAAAAGCTGCACCTCGCCGTGTCCCTGGCCGCCCCCGGCGCGCACCGGGACCAGGGCCGGGGCGTCGGGGAAAAGTCCGGCGGCCAGATGCAAAATGGGCGCGGCGCTGCGGTAGTTTTCGGAAAGCGGGATGGCCGCCATGTCCGGCCACAGGGCGCGCAGGCGGGCCTCCATGTCCGGCGCGGCCCCCCGGAAGCCGTAGATGGCCTGTCTGGGGTCGCCGATGGCGAAGACCGAGGTCCCGGCGACCTTGGCCAGCTCCTCGACGACCGCCAGTTGCAGGGGCGAGAGGTCCTGCACCTCGTCCACCAGGATGTGTCGGTAGGGGCTGGCGAAACTGCCCACCCGCAGCTTCTCCAGCCAGAATTCGAGCAGATCGGTAAAATCCACCAGATTCCAGGCGGCCTTTTGGCGGGCGTAGTTCTCGGCCGCCACGGCCTCGCCGCTGCCGGGGTACAGGGCCAGGGGGGCCATCCGCTCCCGGGACAGGGAGAGGTCTTTCCAGGCCGCCGTGAGCCTGGCCCCGCGAAATTCCGGATTGACCTCGGCGTAAAGCCGTTTGGCCGCCTCCTCGGACAGAAGCACCGGGGCCTGCCCGTCGGAGTCGGTCCAGAAGGCATTGGCCACGGCGTGCAGGGTGTCGATGCGCGGCAGGCGGGTATTGGCCCGGCCATGGCGCAGGGCCAGGGCGGCCAGACGGTCGCGCATCTCCTCGGCGGCCCGGCGGGTGAAGGTCACGGCCAGGATGGTCTCGGGCGCGACCGGGGTCCGCTTCGCTGCGGCCTTGTGACTGGGCTGGGGCGCGGCTTCCTGGGCCATGTCCGCCCTGGGGGCGGCCGGGTCTAGGGTGTCGTCGGCCCTGGCGGCCGCGGCCTGCGGCTCCAGAAGGTCGAGAAACCCGAGCATGCGGGCCAGCCGGGCGGTGAGGGTATGGGTCTTGCCTGTGCCTGGGCCGGCCAGGACCAGCACGTGGCGGGGGTGATCGGCCAGGGCCGCCAGTTGGCCGGGGTTGAGGCCGGGGGCGGCCCGGTCGGGAGAGGCCGCCCCCGGGGGCGGCGCCGGGTCGTCGGCGGGGCCGGGATCGGCCTTGGCGGACTTGGCCTGTCTGGCCTCTTTTTTCCCCCGCACGGCGGCCCCGGGCAGCACCCGGCCGCCGCTCGCCAGATCGCGACGTTCTTCGGCGGAAAAAGCCCGGATGCGGCCGAACTGGCCGTCAAATCCCGGCTGGCGGTACACATGGCCCCGGCGCATGCGCGAGACGGCCTCGCCAAGGGGCGGCAAAAATGTGCTTAGGGCGTCCGTCGGCACGTGGCGCAGGACGGACAGCTCCGGCCCGAACTGGCGGTGGATGCGGGCCAGGGTCTGCGTCACCCTGCCGGTCTTGGGACCCACGTCCAGGATCTCGGCCACGATCTCGCTTAAGGGGATAAGCGAGGTGAACCCGGGCATGCCCTCAGGCGTCACCGGCGTCTGCCGGTCGGCCAGGGCCAGCACCCGGTTGAGCACCCCAAGCGTCACCGGCTTGCCGCAGGCCGGGCACAGCCCCCCCCGGGACGCGGTTTCCGTCGGCTCCATGACCACGCCGCATTCCCGGTGCCCGTCCAGGTGGTATTTGCCCTCCTCGGGGAAAAACTCCACCGTGCCCAGAAATTTCGGCCCCACGCCCTCGCCGCGCAGCGCCCGGTAGATGCCCTCGTAGGACGGGTCGCCGCTTATGATGTTGCATTCCCGGCCGAGCTTCTCCCCGGAATGGGCGTCGGAGTTGGACACCAGCCGGAAGCGGTCCAGGGCCGAGAGCAGGCGGTTCATCTCCGGGTCCGAGGACAGGCCCGTCTCCAGGGCGAAGATCTCCCGGGACAGGTCCCCGAAACACTCCTCGATGGAGTCGAAGCCGGATTTCGAGCCGAAAAGGGAGAACCACGGGGTCCAGATGTGGGCCGGGATCAGAAAGGCCAGGGGATCGGTCTCAAGCGTCATCTCCAGGAGATTGCGGCTGTCCAGGCCCAGGATGGGCCTGCCGTCGGACTCCAGGTTGCCCACCCGGGCCAGCTTGGCGTTAAGCTTTTTGGCGGCCTCGATGCTCGGGGCGAAGACGAGGTTGTGGACCTTACGGACCTTGCCGCCGCGTTTGTAGATGGAGCTGATCTCGGCCGTGAGGATGAACCGGGCCCGGCTGGTCAGGGTCTCGCCGCCAAGCCAGGGGATTTCCGCAGACAGGTCTTCTCGTTCGTCCAGGCGGTACAGTCCCGTGCCGTCCGGGACGAGTTGGGCGGCCACCTCGTCCAGCCATTTGGGATGGGTGAAGTCGCCGCAGCCGACCACGGTCAGGCCCTTGTATCTCGCCCAGGCCGCCAGATGGCGCGGGGTCAGGGCCTTGCTGGTGGCCCGGGAATAGCGGGAATGGATATGGAAATCGGCAAGATACTGATCCATGCGTCAGCCATACCCGTTCCACCCGGTCGAAGCAAGGCCGCACGGGGGCTGGCGGCGCATCCCCCTTGACTTCCCGCGCGTTCATACGCATAGGGGAGCCTATGACGCTTCTTTTTGACGACACGAAAAAGCTGGAAAAGGCCCTTGGTGAAGAAGCGGCCAGCGTCCTTATCGGCATTCTGGAGAAACAGGACGATCAGGCCAAGCAGGAACTCGCCACCAAGCAGGACCTGCGGGAGCTTGAACTGCGCCTGAAGCACGACCTGACCGTGCGCATGGGCGCGCTGCTCGCGGCTACCGTCGCGGTCATCGCGGCGCCCAAGGTCTTCGGTTAGCCTTTCCTCACGTAGCAGCCCGACCATCGCTTTACGATCTCACCTTCGCCGGACAGTGGTCTATCGTTCCCCTGTTATGGGTTTCCAAAGGGGCCACGCCCCTTTGGCCCCCGGAGGGTTTCCCCATCCCTGTCTTCGCTCGCCGCGCATCCCCGTCCCTCCTCCCTACCGCGCCGCTCCCGCAGCCACGGCCGCGCAGTCGGCCGGGTCGCCGTGCAGCTTGTCCAGGGCGTGGCGCAGGGCGGGCAAAACAGCCGCGAAGTTCTCGCGCACGGCCTTGGGGCTGCCCGGCAGGTTGACGATGATGCTCGCCCCAAGCACCCCGGCCACGGCCCGGGAGATGGCCCCGTGCGGGGTCTTGCCCAAAGACGCCGTAAGCATGGCCGCCTCGAAGCCGGGCAGGCGCTTGTCGAGGACCGCGCATGTGGCCTCGGGGGTGACGTCGCGCGGCCCAAGGCCGGTGCCGCCGGTGGTGACGATAAGGTCAAAGCCCTGGGTCAGGGCCAGGTCGGTCAGAAGCGCCCGCAAAAGCGCCGCGTCGTCGGGGATGATCTGCCCGCGCGTCAGCGCCGCCTGTCCGGCCTCGTGCAGCATTTCGGCTATGAGCGGGCCGCTTTCGTCCGTGCGTTTTCCGGCCGCGCCCTTGTCGCTTAGGGTGATCCAGGCCAGGCTGATGCCGGTGCGGGTCGGGGTGAGAAGCGTCTCGCCGTCGGCGAAAAGGCAGGTCCGAAGCGCCCGGCAGGACAGGGCCGGACGATACAGGCCCGTGGCCCCGGGCCAGAAATAGCTCCCCAGAACCTGGATGACCGGCGCCCCGGCCCCATCCCGGTAGACCGTCCCGGCCCTGGCCCGCAAAAGGCCGTCCCCGGTCTCGGGCACGCCCCGAAGCGAGCGGTTCGTCAGCGTGGCCGCATCCGGATCGACCAGAAGGAGCCCTTCCCCGGCCGCCGCCTCGAAGGGGCCGCGCACCACCACGTTCGCCTGCGTCATGCTCATGATCATCACCCTGTGCGGTTTGCGTGTTGCATGTTGGGCCAAGCGCTTTTACACTCACCCGCGCCGCCGCGTCGACCAGGACCGGACGACCCGGGACAGACACCGGCGGCCAATACTACCGAAAGGGGCTCCTTCATGAAAGGAATCATCCTGGCCGGCGGCTCCGGCACCAGACTCTATCCCATCACCCGGGTGGTCAGCAAACAACTGCTGCCCATCTACGACAAGCCCATGATCTATTACCCCCTGTCCGTGCTCATGCTGGCCGGAATCAGGGACATCCTCATCATCTCCACCCCCGCCGACCTGCCGCGTTTCCAGGAGATGTTCGGCGACGGCTCGCAGATCGGCCTGTCGCTGTCCTACAAGGTGCAGGAACGCCCCGAGGGCCTGGCCCAGGCCTTCATCCTGGGCCGGGAGTTCATCGGCAAGGATTCCGTGTGCCTGGTTCTTGGCGACAACATCTTTCACGGCCACGGGCTGGCCACCGTGCTGCAACGCTCGGCCAAACTGACCTCGGGCGGAATCGTCTTCGGCTACAAGGTGCGCGATCCCAAACGCTACGGCGTGGTGGAGTTCGACGCCAGCCACCGCGTGGTCAGCATCGAGGAGAAACCCGAAAAGCCCAAGTCCAAATACGCCGTCACCGGCCTTTACTTTTACGACAACGACGTGGCCGACATCGCCGCCAGCCTCAAGCCCTCGCCCCGGGGCGAGCTTGAGATCACCGACGTCAACAACGTCTACCTGAAGCGCGGCGACCTCAAGGTGGAGTTTTTAGGGCGCGGCTACGCCTGGCTCGACACCGGCACCCACGAATCCCTGCTCCAGGCCGCAAGCTTCGTCCAGGTCGTGCAGGACCGCCAGGGCGTCAAGGTCTCCTGCATCGAGGAGATCGCCTACCGCATGGGATATATCGACGCCGACACCCTGGAGCACCTGGCCGCGGACATGCTCAAAAACGACTACGGCCAATATCTCATGGAGGTCGTCAAGGAAGCCCGGGAGGGGTAGGGCGATGCGGCGGGGGAACGAACGTACGGCGCGGACAAAAAAAGACCGGCCCGACGAGGGGACGCCTCGCCGGGTCGGCCGGAAAAGTCAGCGGGGAGGCCGGGCCTCTTAGTGATGGTCTTCCTGGCTGAACTGGCGGATGCGCCAGAAGGCCACGGCCACGATGATCGCCATGTAGATGTAGATGGCCGGAACGCCGTAGAAGGCCTGTTCGCTGGAATGTCCCATGTTGGTGATCAATTCGCTAATGACGCTCATGGTCCGGTCTCCTTGTGGCCAGGATGTGAAATGAAGCGCAAAGTCCGTAAAAATTCCTCCGAAACGGCGAAAAAGTCAAGCCCCTTGCCGGGGCGTCCGGCTTCTCGGGCCGGATTGGCAGGCGAGGCAGGGAGAAACCGCACCATGTTCACCGACAAGCCTTTCACCTTCGACCGCGTGGTGCGTCTGGCCCTGACCGCCGGGCTGGTCTGGGCCGTGGTCTCGCTTTTGGGCTATTTGAGCGACGTCCTGGCCCCTTTCGCGGTGGCCCTGGTTTTGGCCTATCTGGTCAATCCCCTGGTGAACCTGCTGGAGAGGCGGCTGAAAAACCGCACGGCGGCGGTGATTGCGGCCCTTGTGGTCGTTGTTGCGGCCGCCCTGGCCGTGCTGGTCGTGGTCACGCCCATGATCATGGGCGAGATGGCCCGCATGGGGCGGCTTCTGTCCGAGGTCATGGACAATTCCGAACTGGCCCGGCGCGCCGCCGAGCGCCTGCCCCCTGATATGTGGAAATGGGTCAGGGATTTCGCCGCCCGCGACGACGTCCGGGCCTGGTTCGCCCAAAACGACGTGCTGGGGCTGGCCAAGGAGGCCGCCAGCCGCCTCCTGCCCGGGGTCTGGGGGCTCATAAGCGGTACAGCGGACGTGGTCATGGGGCTGGTCGGGGTGTTCGTGGTGGGCCTTTATCTGGTCTTTTTGCTTCTGGATTACGCTAAGATTCGCTCCTGGCGCGACTACGTTCCCGAAACGTACCGGGACACGGCGGCGGCCTTCGTGACGGATTTCGAGGCCTACATGAACCGCTACTTCCGGGCCCAGGCCGTTTTGGCCTCGGCTGTGGGCGTGGTGTGCGCCGTGGGATTTTCGCTCATCGGCCTGCCCCTGGCCATCGTGCTCGGGGCCTTGGTCGGGGTTTTGAACATGGTGCCCTACCTCCAGCTTCTGGCCGTGCCCCTGGCGGTCATGCTGGGCCTCGTGCACTCCCTGGAGGCCAATACCAGCTTCGTGACCATCCTGGCGCTCATCGGCCTGGTCTTTGTCGTGGCCCAACTGGTGCAGGACGTCATCCTGGGGCCGCGCATCCTGGGCAAGGCCATGGGCCTGTCCCCGGTGCTCATGCTCCTGTCGTTGTCCGTCTGGGGAAAGCTGCTGGGATTTCTGGGGCTTTTGATCGCCCTGCCCATGACCTGCCTGTGTCTGGCCTGGTATCGCCGCGTGGTTCCGGCCCCACGCCAGGCGGAAATACAAGGCGGGAGACAATGACGCTTGTTCTCATGACTGGCGAATGCTACATTTTATATGGTTTTTGTATGCAGCGAACGTTCATGGCGAAATGTGCGCCATGGACCCTGTGCAGACGGAGGCTTTTTTGATCCATAGCCCACGGCGGAAGTCGCTTGTGGCCGCGTTGTCCCTGGCGCTGATTCTCTGCGTGGCCTGCATCTGGGCCGCCAGGGCCTTTGAGGCCAGACTCATTGAAGAGAAACGCACCGAGATCAAGGCCCGGTGCGACATCCAGCGCATCGCCCTGCAATCCCTGTTCGCGCGACTTTTATCCCGTGTCAACGGGCTGGCCGCCTTTGTGGAATCCCAATTGCTCACAGGCCACGCCCTGGACGAATTTCCGGTCTTCGCCCAAGGGCTCATGGGCGGCGTGAAGTCCATCCGCTCCCTGGCCGTGGCCCCGCGGGGGGTGGTGGAATACGCCTATCCTGCCGCCCAAAGCCGCGAATTGATCGGTTACGATCTGTCCAACGATTCCCGTCCAAAAGGGAAGGATGACTATCGCAAGGCCGTGGACACGGGGCGTGTCGTGGTCAGCGGACCCTTCGAGCTTTTGCGCGGCGGGTTGGGGCTTGTGGCCCGCAAGGCCGTCTATCTGCACGGCGTGTACTGGGGCATGGTCAACCTCGCCCTGGACCTGCCGGAAATATTGGCCGAAGCCGGTGTGACGGAAAGGGTGGACGGCCTGGTGCTGGCCATGCGCGACGAGGACGGCCGGGTCTTTTTCGGGGATCAGGCGGTTTTCGCCCAGCATCCCGTGCTGATGCTGGTGGAACTGCCGGGCGAGGTATGGGAGCTGGCGATTGCGCCGCACGAGGGCTGGCGCGCGGCCGTGTCCTTCCGGCAGTCCGTGGCCACCGCCGGGAGCCTGTGCATCGTCTTTTTGCTGAGCCTGCTCACCTATTTCGTGGTCAACCGCCAGGAGCGCCTGGCCGCCGCCGTGGCCGCCAAGACCCGGGAGATTTCCGCCGTCAACGAGGCCCTTTCCCGCAGCAACCGGGCGCTTAAGACCTTAAGCTCCTGCAACCACGTGCTGGTGCGGGCGAAAAGCGAAAAAGAGCTTTTGGGCGCCATGTGCCGGGCCATCGTGGATGTCGGCGGCTACCATGCGGCCTGGGTGGGCGTGGCCGAACACGACGCGGAGAAGACGGTCCGGCCCGTGGCCTGCGCCGGGATGACCCTGGAGGCGGCGGGCGGCCTGGGAGTGGTATGGGACGGTGAGCGGCCCCATGGCCGGGGGCCCGTGGGGCTGGCCATCCGCGAGGGCCGCACCGTGGTCGTGGCGGACACCACCGCCGATCCGGGAATGGCCCCCTGGCGGGGCGCCGTCGGCCAGGGCGGCCCATTATCCATCGTGGCCCTGCCGCTTCGCGACGAGGCCGGGGTGTTCGGGGTGTTGTGCATCGACGCCGCCGGGGCCAGGGCCTTTGGCGACGACGAGGTCTCGCTTCTGGAGGAGCTGGCCGTGGATTTGGCCTATGGCGTAAGCTACCTGCGGGCCCTTGGCGAACGGGAGCGGGCCAGGGTGGATCTGGCCCGGGAAAGGGAGCAGGCCGGGCGCTACCTGGACATCGCCGGGGTGCTCATGGTGGGCCTTGATCCCTCGGGCCGCATCACCCTTATTAATCGCAAAGGTCTGGAAATCCTCGGCTATGACGACGAGAGCGCGCTTGTGGGAAAAGACTGGGTCGAGACCTGCATTCCCCGGGAGTCGCATGCGGCCCTGCATCTGGTGCTGGCCGGGAACCTGCACGGTCCGGGCGGCTTCCAGGACGTGTATGAAAATCACGTGCTGCGCCGCGACGGCAGCCGCCGATTGCTCATCTTCCACAACACGGCCCTGCGCGACGAGGCCGGAAACCTCACGGGCGTCCTGTCCTCGGGCGAAGACATCACCGAACGCAAGGCCGCCGAGGACCGGCTGCACCGGGAGCTTACGGTCAACGTGGCCGTGGCCGCCATCGCCCGGGCGCTTCTGGGCGGCGGGGCCGACTTCACGGACCTGTCCCATATCGTCCTTGGCGCGGCCAGGCAGGTGACGGGCAGCGAGCACGGCTATGTGGGGGTCGTCGACGAAATAACCGGCAATCTGGCCAGCCTGACGCTCTCGGAGATGATGGCCGAGAAGTGCGCCATGAGCCCGCAGGACCGCAAGCTTGAGTTCTGCCCTGAGGCGGGGGGCTTCTATCCCCGCCTGTGGGGCGTGACCTTAAATACCGGAAAGCCCCTGGTGGTGGACGCCCCGGCCCTGCATCCGGCCTTCCGGGGATTGCCGGACGGGCATGTGCCCCTGGACAACTTCATGAGCGTGCCGGTTATGACCGAGGGCGCCGTCCTGGGCCAGATCGCCCTGGCCAACGCCCCCAGGGGCTTCGATGAAAGCGACGTGCGCGCCGTCTCCCGCATGGCCGTGCTTTTCGGGCTGGCCATAGGGCGCAGGCGCGCCGAGGACGAACTGCACCGGGCCAGCCGTCTGGCCGACGCCGCCAACGAGGCCAAGACCCAGTTTCTGGCCAACATGAGCCACGAGCTGCGCACCCCCATAAACGGCATCATGGGCATGGTGCAACTGGCCCTGTCCGACGATCTTCCGGATGAGCAGCGTGAATACTGGGAGATCGCCCGGGAATCCTCGGGCAGGCTCATCCAGATCGTGGACAACCTTTTGGAGCTGGCCAGCATCGAGGCCGGGGCCCTGGAGCCGGTCCAGCGCGCCTTCTCCCTGCACGGCCTCATGGATTCGTTGAACCGGACCCACGCCGTGGCGGCGGCCTTCAAGGGGCTGCCCCTGGTCTTCGATCTGGCCGAGTCCGTGCCCGACCGGCTGGTGGGCGACGACTTCCGGCTGCGCCAGGTGCTCAACATTCTTTTAAGCAACGCCCTGCGCCACACCCAGGCAGGCTCCGTGCGCGTGACCGCGACACCCCTTGATGCGGGACAGGCCCGGACCGACGGGCTGGTGCGGGTGGCCGGTGACTTTTCCGGAAGCTGCCTGCTTTTTACCGTGGCCGACACCGGAGTGGGCATCCCGGCGGCGAAGCACGGCAGCATCTTCGACAGCTTCTCCCTGGCCGAGGAATACCTGACCAAAAAATACAGCGGCTCGGGCCTGGGCCTGTCCATCGCCAAAAGCGTGGTGGAGCTTCTGGGCGGAACCATCCGGGTGGAAAGCGCCCCCGCCCGGGGCAGCGTCTTTTCGTTCACCAGCGTGTTCTGGCCGGAGGCGGAAGGGGTGGTTCGCCCGGACAGGCCCCCCCTGCCCGAACTGCCGTCCGGAGAGCCGGTCCTGCCGCCTCTTAAAATTCTGGTGGTCGAGGATGAGCCGGTCAACCGGCTGGCCCTGCTCAAGTCCCTCACCCGGCGCGGGCATAAGCCCGTGGCGGCCGAAAACGGCCAGGAAGCCCTCCGGTCCCTTTCCGAACAGCCCTTCGATCTTGTGCTTATGGACATCCAGATGCCGGTCATGGACGGCCTGGCGGCCACCCGGCACATCCGAAACGGCGAGGCGCCGGGCATCGACCGCACCCTGCCGATCATCGCGCTCACGGCCTACGCCCTGGAGTCCGACCGGGATCGTTTCCTGGATGCGGGGATGGACGACTACGTCCCCAAACCTTTCGAGATCACGGTCCTTATGGCCGTCATCGCCCGGGCCATGGAGGCTCGGAAGGCCGCAAAGGCCGCGCCCGCCCCGAGCTGACGGCGCCCCCCTGCCTGCGGGCCATGTTCCCGCCCGCCATCACAATGTCTTGAGCCAAACCCGCCCGATCAGACCCCGGCCTCCGGGGCCGTCCGTTTTTTTTCCGCAAGGACCGCCGGCACGATGAAAAGGACGTAGGGCATAAACACCATGGCCGCATGGGCCAGCCCGGGACCGAACAGTCCCGGCGGGCCGTAGGGGGTGTCCGTGAGCGTCAGGACCACGGCGTAGATGCCGCAGGCCCCGGCGGCCCGGTACGCCAGTCGGCAGGCCGCCGCGTCGAACCGGGCGCGGTCGAAGGCCTGATCAAAGGCGACCCACAGGGAAAAACCCAGGCAGGCGACGTCCCCCAGGTTTTTGAGCAGGGCCAGGGGGGTGGGCACGGCCAGGACGCCGATGGCGGCCTGGGCCAGGATGGACAGGTACAAGACGGCCAGAAGAAAGAAATAGGGTTTCATGGCGGCTCCTTCAGCCTTGGGCGAGGTGGAAGACGTCTTTTACAAACGACTGCATGGCCCCGATGACCGACAGGGCGTCGCGCAGGGTTCCCTGGTCCATCTCCGAAAGGTCCCGGGGATCGATGCGGGTGTCCGGCGGCAGGCCTTGCGTGGTCTGGGCCAGTTGATGGGCGAGCTTGAGCGTGAGCAGAAACTCGAAGGCCTGGGCCGCCTCGCGGCCAAGGGCCTCCGGCACGTGCCCTCCCCGGACCAGGGCCGCCATCCGGGGCAGGGTGCCTGTCTCGGCCACGCCGTGGGCCAGGGCCAGCACCCGGGCGAAGTCCTGGAAGGGAACCAGGGCGCGATGTTTTATGTCCAGGGTATGTTTGTGCTCGCCGGTTCTGTCCACGGCGATCCCTCGAAAAAGCGTCAACGGCGGGCGCCCGGTCAGGCAGTCCCTGGCCAGAAAGTGCAGGAAAATGCCGCTTTGGGGCGCGGCGCGGACCACGTGGTCGCGCAATTCCCCGGCCAGTCCCAGGGTTCCGGCCACGCCGCGAAAATCGAAAAAGATGGTGGAGTGCAGGACCTGGGTCGGCTCCGGCACGGCCATCCAGTCGTCGAAGGCGGCCTTCCAGTCCGACAGGCTTTTGCGCCAGACCGGATTGACGGCCATCATGTTCCCCTTGCACAGGGGGAATCCGGCCTTTTCCAGGTGTCCCACCACACGCCCGGCAAAGGCCTCGAAGTAGACGGCCGCAGCCCGCCGCACCGGTTCGTCCGGACTGTCGGCCAGGATCAGGGCGTTGTCCTGGTCCGTGGCGAAGGTCTGTTCGCGGCGGCCCTCGCTGCCCATGGCCATAAAGCAGTAGGCCAGGGGCGGCGGCCCGATCTGGGCGTGGGTGAGTTCGATGATCTTGTGCAGGATGAGGTCGTTGACCACCGTGATCAGGCGCGTGACGTGGCCTGCCCGGGCGCCGCCGTCCATGAGGCCCTGGATCGTCCGGGGGGCCTTGGAGAGCAGGGGGTATATCCCGTCGAAATCGCGCTGGGCGCGGATCTCCTGGAAAAGGGACAGGGGCGACGCGCCGTGCAGAAGCAGGATGTCGTGGGCGGTGATCACGCCGGTTGATCCGGCCGCGCCGGTCACGGCCAGATGGCGGACCTTGCGGGCCATCATGGCCAAAAGCGCATCGAATAAGGATTCATGGCCGGCGATGGAGGCCACCGGGCCGGACATGATGGTCCTGACCCCGGACTCCAGATCGCGGCGAAGGGCCACGGCCTTGCGCAGGTCGGTGTCCGTGACGATGCCCGCCACGTTCGCCGGGCCGTCCCCCACCAGAAGCGAACCCACGCCTTCCTTGAGCATGATCCGGGCCGCCTCGCGGATGGGCGTCTCCGGGGGGACCACGAGGGCGGCGCGGCTGGCCACGGCGTCCACCCGGACGGCGAACAGGGACAGGTCCGTGGGGCGGCCCTGGTCCGTTCCGGCCGGGCAGACGTCCCCGCTGCCTTCGGACAACGGCTGCGTAGCCTGCGGGGTGGGGTCTTCGTGTCTGACCATGGTTTCTGATAGCCCTTTTTTCGAGGTCGCGGAAGGCGTGCGGAAATAGGTGCGGCCTGTGGCGTCCGGGGCCGCGCCGACTGATGTCCGGGCAAAAAGCCGGGGCCGGGGAGGGGGCGGCCCTCCCCGGCGGTTCCCGGCGAGTCGTGGTGCGGCGTGGCTAATGGGCCGCCGCCGCCGTCCCGGCCCCTCGGGGGATGCGCACGTTTTCCACCAGTTCCTGGATATGGACGGGCGGGGCCGGGGTCATCAGGGTCACGCCCACGGTGGCCACGAAGTTGATGACCATGCCCACGGCGCCGATGCCCTCGGGGCTTATGCCCAGAAACCAGGGGGCCATGCCCATGAACTTGGTCTGGATGATGTAGAGCAGGGTGAACCCCATGCCCGCGATCATTCCGGCGACAGCCCCTTCCCGGCTGGTGCGCTTCCAGAAGATGCCCAGCACGATGATCGGGAAAAAGGACGACGAGGCCAGCCCGAAGGCCAGGGCCACCACCTGGGCCACAAACCCCGGCGGGTTCACGCCGAAGTAACCGGCCACGCACACGGCCACGCCGATCATGATCCGGCCCAGCAGAAGCTGCGTCTTCTCCGAGGCCTGGGGGTTGATCATGCGGAAGTACAGGTCATGGGAGATGCTCGCGGAGATGACCAGAAGCAGGCCCGAGGCCGTGGACAGGGCTGCGGCAAGGCCGCCTGCGGCCACCAAGGCCACCACCCAGGCGGGCAGCTTGGCGATTTCGGGGTTGGCCAGCACCATGATGTCGTTATCCACGTACAGTTCGTTTTTGTTTTTAGTGGGCTCGTTTTTGATCAGCGGCTGGCCGTACTGTCCGTCCTGGCCGGTGAAGGCCAGCTTGCCGTCAAAGGCCGGACCGTAGCTGTAGTTGATGACGCCGTCGCCGTTTTTGTCCACCCAGGCGATGAGTCCGGTCTTTTGCCAGTTGGTGAACCAGGAGGGGGCGTCCTTGTAGGCCACGCCGTTTAAGGAATCGACCATGTTGTAGCGGGCGAAGGCGGCCACGGCCGGGGCGGTGGTATAGAGGATGGAGATGAAAAGCAGGGCGTAAAAGGCCGAGATGCGGGCGGCGCGCACGCTGGGCACGGTGTAGAAGCGCACGATCACGTGGGGCAGGCCCGCCGTGCCCACCATCAGGCACATGGTGATGGCCAGCACGTCGAGCATGGACTTGGCGCCTGGGCCGGTAAACCCTGTGGTGTAGGCCGCAAAGCCCAGGTCCGTGCCGATTCTGTCCAGGGTGGCCAGCAGGAACTGCCCGGCGTCCTTGCCCTCGACAATGCTGCCGCCAAGGCCCAACTGGGGAATGGGGTTGCCGGTGATTTTAAGCGAAATGGCCACGGCCGGGACCAGGAAGGCGATGATAAGCACCCAGTACTGGGCCACCTGGGTCCAGGTGATGCCCTTCATGCCGCCAAGGGCGGCGTAGAAGAACACGATGGCCATGCCGATGTACACGCCGGTATTCACGTCCACTTCCAGAAAGCGCGAGAACACGATGCCCACGCCGCGCATCTGCCCGGCCACGTAGGTCAGGGAGACGAAGATGGCGCAAATCAGGGCCACGGAGCGGGCGGTCTTGGAATAATACCGGTCGCCCACGAAATCCGGCACCGTGAACTTGCCGAACTTGCGCAGGTACGGGGCCAAAAGCAGGGCCAAAAGCACGTAGCCGCCGGTCCAGCCCATGAGGTACATGCACCCGGCGTAGCCCATAAACGAAATGATGCCGGACATGGA